>Ga0102816_1000002_pt1 | contig 126776 bp, 117 predicted proteins | sample ColrivemetaGS545_FD_84509 | JGI IMG/M metagenome (GOLD analysis project Ga0102816, IMG submission 84509) | Estuarine microbial communities from the Columbia River estuary - Flood tide non-ETM metaG S.545 | ecosystem: Environmental > Aquatic > Marine > Intertidal zone > Estuary | place: USA...
AGTATCAGAAACTCACGAAAAATATAAAAGTAAAGATCTTGTTAATGTCATTATAGGATTTGAAAATGCACTTATAAAGTCGCACCGCACAAACGAACAACCCTTTTTTGGTAAAGGGCTTGATAATGACGTTTTGTATTGGATGGCACTTATTAGACAGGTGCTAGTAGCCGGTTACATGCGCAAAGACATTGAAACTTATGGCGTATTAAAACTGACGACTAAAGGCCGCGAATTTATAGAGAATCCAAGCTCATTTATGATGACTGAGGACCACACATATCATGAACAAACGACTAGAAATTATAATAATACTTCAAGTGTTGTGGATGCGGCGCTGATGCGGATGTTAAAAGATCTTCGTAAATCAAATGCTAAAAAACTAGGCGTTCCGCCGTTTGTGATTTTTCAAGATCCATCTCTTGAAGATATGGCGCTTAAATATCCAATTACAATCGAAGAATTATATAATATTCATGGTGTAGGAGAAGGGAAGGCCAAGCGTTATGGAAAAGACTTTGTATCTCTTATAAAGCGCTATGTTGATGAGAATGAGGTAGAACGTATGGAGGATATGATTATTAAATCTACAGGGTTAAACTCTTCATTAAAACTATATATAATCCAAAATATAGATAGAAAACTACCATTTGATGATATTTCTTCTGCCAAAGGTATGACAATGACTGATTTTGTTAGAGAATTGGAAGCCATTGTGTTTTCGGGTACAAAATTAAATATAAATTATTGGGTTGATGAATTATTTGATGAAGACCAACAAGAAGAAATTCATGACTACTTTATGGAATCTGAAACGGATGATATAGAAGCAGCTATCGAAGAATTTGATGGGGAATATGACGATCAAGAATTACGTATTTACCGCTTAAAATTTATAAGTGAAGTCGCTAATTAAGCGCATTTTCCACAAAACTATTCAGGAAGCTTTTTTGTTTATAATTCCTTCTTATATTTGCAGCTGTAAAAAAACAATAAATATAGACACATGACTGACGGCTTATACGCAAAATTCAACACCTCTAAAGGTGATATTTTAGTAAATTTAGAATTTGAAAAAACACCTGGTACTGTTGGTAATTTCGTTGCCTTAGCACAAGGAAACTTAGAGAACTCTGTAAAAAATCAAGGTGATCCCTACTATAACGGCTTAAAATTCCATAGAGTCATTCCCGATTTTATGATTCAAGGGGGCTGCCCACAAGGCACAGGAACAGGAAATCCTGGTTATAAGTTTGAAGATGAATTTCATCCGGATTTAAAACATGATAAGCCTGGGATTCTATCTATGGCAAATGCTGGACCTGGTACTAACGGAAGTCAATTTTTCATCACTCATATTCCAACCGATTGGTTAGATGGAAAACATACGGTTTTTGGAAATGTTATTGAAGGTCAAAATATAGTAGACACTATTGCGCAAGGCGATGTTTTGGACACTTTAGAAATTATAGCAGTTGGTGCTAATGCTGAAGCATTTCAGGCTGTGGAAGCTTTTAGAACTTTCGAAGGTTTAAGAGAGAAAAATCGTGCTAAACAAAAAGCAGCTGTAGAAGCTGAACTAGATAAAATTGCCGCAGGCTTCGAAAAAACGGATAGCGGATTGCGTTACCAAATTCTTCAAAAGGGGAGTGGAGCACAACCTACAAAAGGGGCTACAGTTTCTGTACATTATAAAGGGCAGTTGTCTGATGGAACTGTATTTGATTCCTCATACAAAAGAAAAGAACCTATTGAATTTGCTTTAGGAACTGGTCAAGTAATTTCAGGGTGGGATGAAGGCGTTGCACTTTTAAGTGAAGGTGACAAGGCTCGTTTTGTAATTCCAAGCCATTTAGGCTATGGAGCCCAAGGCGCTGGTGGAGTGATTCCTCCAAATGCGAACTTGATTTTTGATGTTGAGTTAGTAGCCGTTAAATAATTAAATTTAAAATGTTACAAAAAGCACCTTTTAGGTGCTTTTTGTGTTTTATGTTAGCTGTTCATAAACATCTTTGAATAATACTTAAAGTTTCAATACTTATTTGTAGATTTGTTCGCGTTTAACAACGCATAATGACAAACACTACTACGAAATATATTTTTGTTACTGGAGGCGTAAGTTCTTCGTTAGGTAAAGGAATTATTGCTGCATCTTTAGCAAAATTGCTTCAAGCCCAAGGTTACCGCGCAACAATTCAAAAATTAGATCCATATATTAATATTGACCCTGGAACATTAAATCCCTATGAACATGGTGAATGCTATGTGACTGATGATGGCGCAGAAACTGATTTGGATTTAGGACACTATGAACGTTTTCTAAATGTCCCAACTTCTCAAGCAAACAATGTAACTACAGGTCGTATTTATCAAAGTGTCATTGATAAAGAACGTCGTGGTGAGTTTTTGGGTAAAACCGTACAAGTCATTCCTCATATTACCGACGAAATTAAACATCGTGTTCAGATTTTAGGGAAATCTGGAGACTATGATATCGTTATTACAGAAATTGGGGGTACTGTCGGAGATATAGAATCTTTACCGTATGTGGAAGCCGTACGACAATTAAAATGGGAAATGGGTTCTGAAAATGCACTTGTTATTCATTTAACCTTAATTCCATACCTCTCTGCAGCAGGGGAGTTAAAAACTAAACCCACGCAACACAGTGTGAAAACATTGATGGAAAGTGGTGTGCAAGCGGACATATTGGTGTGTAGAACAGAACATAAACTAAGTGACAGTATTCGTACTAAATTGGCTCGTTTTTGTAATGTTAAAAGAGAAGCAGTCATCGAATCTATTGATGCGTCTACAATTTATGATGTTCCCAATTTAATGTTGGAAGAAGGCTTGGATAAAGTCGTCTTAGAACAATTAAAACTAGAATACCATACTCCAGATTTAACGTCTTGGAACAACTTTTTAGCAAAACATAAAAACCCTAAAAGCGAAGTCGTTATAGGATTAATAGGAAAGTATGTCGAACTTCAAGATTCTTACAAATCCATCTTAGAAGCCTTTACCCACGCTGGTGCAGCTAACGAAGTTAAAGTTAAAGTAGAGTCTATACATTCCGAATACCTCAAGCCAGAAAATATCGCCACCAAACTAGCCCATTTAGATGGAGTATTGGTAGCGCCTGGGTTTGGAGAACGAGGAATTGAAGGGAAGATCGAAGCCATTCGGTATGTGAGAGAACAGCACATTCCATTTTTTGGGATCTGTTTAGGGATGCAAATGGCCGTGATTGAATTTTCGAGAAATATTTTAGGTTTAGCTGAAGCAAATTCATCTGAAATGGATGCTTCAACGCCACATCCTGTAATTGATATTATGGAAGCTCAGAAAAAAATCACTGAAAAAGGGGGGACCATGCGTTTAGGGGCTTGGAAATGTGACCTAGCTAAAGATACCAAGATCGCATCGATTTACAATACAACTTCCATTATGGAGCGTCACCGCCACCGTTATGAGTTTAATAACGACTTCAAATTACAGCTTGAATCTGCTGGGATGATCGCTTCGGGTTTCAATCCAGAAACTGGACTTGTTGAAATTATTGAAATTCCTTCTCATCCTTGGTTTATCGGGGTACAATACCATCCTGAATATAAAAGTACAGTGGCCAATCCACACCCGTTGTTTTTGGCATTTATAAAAGCGGCTTTAAAATACAAAACAAAAAAATAAGACTCATTGATTTGACATCAACCATTCGGTAGTTATGTCATTTATAATTTAAAAGAAATGGAAGAAAAAAAATTAGACATAAATTCAATTATTGGGTTTTTGCTCATAGGAGGTATTTTACTGTATATGTTATGGCAAAATCAACCGACGCCAGAACAACTTGCGGCACAAGAAGAAGCTAAGCAAGAACAATTAGCAAGCGAAGCAGCTACGAAAGCAGCAGAATTGACAACTAATACAGATGCGTTCTCGAATCCTTCTTCATCAGATTCGTTAGCATTAGCACGTTTTAAAAATACGGTTGGCGATTTTGCTTACGCCCTAACATTACCTTCTGCAACATCCGACATAACTCGTTTTGAAAATGAACTTTTAGCGCTTAAAATTGATAATAAAGGCGGATTTATTTCGGAGGTAAAACTAAAAAGCTTTGTCAATCATGATTCAGTACCTGTCTATCTAATTAAAGACGGCAGCTCTACATTTAATCTAAATTTTGCAACTACCGATAACCGTACACTCAATTCATCTGATCTTTATTTTGAACCCACACTAAGTACTTCAGGAAATAATCAAGTCCTTTCCATGCGTCTTAAAGTCTCTGAAACGCAGTTTCTAGAATACCGCTACGAATTGAAACCTAATGATTATATGTTAGGGTTTTCTGTACGTTCTCAAGGCTTATCAAATGTTCTTAACACCTCTCAAAACGTTCAACTCGATTGGAAATTTGATGCCCACCGTCAAGATCAAAGTATTTCGTTTGAAAACCGCTACACACGTATGACCTACCAGCATGAAGGGGATAAAGTAAACAAACTCTCTCAAACTGGTGATGATGAGGAAACAGAGGTGGATTTAGCATGGATTTCTTTCAGACAGCATTTCTTTAGTTCTATTTTAGTTCCAGAAGTCCCGTTCAAAACAGCAGATTTAAAATCGTTCAATTTGGTAGAAGATGAAACGGTTGATACTCTTTTTACAAAGCGCTATGAAATTAGCCTTCCATTGGATTTTTCTGGTGGCGAGTTGACGCATAACATGGCTATTTATTATGGGCCAACTTATGATACTATTCTAAAGCAATACGATCGAAACTTAGAAGCGAGTATTCCTTTTGGATGGGGGATTTTTGGGTGGATCAATAAAGCCGTTTTTAGTCCTTTATATGCATGGTTGACCACCTATTTGCCTTATGGAATTGCGATTATAGTGATGACTATTATGGTGAAAATCTTGTTATCTTTTGTGCAGTATAAGCAATTCATGACGCAAGCCAAAACAAAAATTTTGAAACCAGAATTGGATGCACTTCGCGAGAAATACAAGAACAATAAAATGAAATTGCAACAAGAAACGCTGGCGCTTCAAAACAAAGCAGGTGCGAGTCCACTGAGCGGTTGTATCCCTGGACTGTTGCAAATGCCAATTTTCTACGCCCTGTTTATGTTTTTTCCAATTGCCTTTGAATTACGTCAAAAACCATTTTTGTGGGTCGATGATTTAAGTTCCTATGATTCCATCTTAGAACTTCCGTTTAATATTCCTTTTTATGGCGATCACGTGAGTCTATTTCCAATTTTAGCCTCCATTGCCATCTTCTTTTACATGAAAATGACTACGGGACAACAAATGGCTACACAACCAACCCAAGAAGGTATGCCAGATATGGGAAAAATGATGAAATACATGATTTACTTTTCCCCTGTTCTTATGCTAGTATTCTTTAATAACTATGCATCAGGCTTGAGTTTATACTACTTTATTTCCAATTTGATTAGTATTGGAATTATGATCGTGATTAAAAACTTCATTATAGATGAAGATAAAGTATTGGCTAAAATTCAAGTCAGCAAAGCAAAACCCAAAAAACAAAACCGTTTTCAAAAGAAAATGGCTGAAATTATGGAACAAGCCGAGGCACAAAAAGCAGCCCAACAGAAACGAAAGAAGTAATAGTTGAGTACCAAGTATTAAGTATCATGTACTAATACCTATTACTAAAGTTCCATATTTCTTGATATGTATACACGCGATGTGACCCTCTTTTTGATGTGTCGGTTCGCGTGTTTTTTTTTTTTTTACAAAAAATGGATTCTAAACAAAATCCTATAAACCCTTTGATCGAGCAACTAGGTACAGTATGTTAACTTGCTGATTAAAAGTTATATAAGGCACAACTTAGGTCGTTTTGAATCCCGCATCTTGCTTTTTATTCTCTATAATCCTGATTTATAAACAATAATTGTATTTCCCAGTCTTCATGCTATTGTGACCGTTTATTACATCATTTGGCCGTTTATTACTTAAGTCTTTCAATTGGGGTGAATAATATTGAGCTTTGCGAAAGCTAAGTTTAGTAGCCCAAAAGTTTAAAGCTTTCAAATTTAGTAAACCATAATTTAAATCTATAATCTATACTATATGAATACAAAAAAAACAATTATAACTTTAGTTTCCTTAGTCCTTATGGGCTTTGGCGCACTTCAGGCTCAGGAAGCCCTACTGTCTTCTGGTGGCGATGCTACTGGAACCGGCGGAACCTTAGCGTACTCGGTGGGTCAGCTTGTAACAGATGAGATGTCAGAACCCAACAAAGGATCTGTTGCACTAGGTTTACAACATACATTTGAGAGTATAACCCTCTCAACATCGAACTTTGCAACAGCTTTTGGCTTGAAAGTATTTCCAAACCCTGTAACTCAAAATTTAAAATTGAACATTGAAAACTACAATAATGAAACTCTGTTTGCAGAGTTATTTGACACTGCTGGACGGTCTATTTTAAAGCAAAAAATAAATGCAAATACAACCAGTTTTGATGTTAGCAATTTGCGATCGGCAAGCTATATACTTTCTGTGAGTAAAAATGGACAACAATTAAAAACATACAAAATCATTAAAAACTAATAACTTTAAATCTAATTATATGAAATATTTATTTACTTTACTATTAACTGCAAGCATGAGTTTCTTATTTGCTCAAGCCCCCCAGGAAATGAGTTATCAAGGCATTGTAAGAGCTGCAAATGGTGACCCAGTAACCTCCCAGACGATAGGAGTGCAAATTAGCATTCTATCGGGCAGTGCCACAGGGACCGTAGTTTATGCAGAAACACATTCCGAATCCACCAATGTCAATGGACTTTTAACCTTGTCAATTGGTACTGGAACAATTGTTAGTGGTACCTTTAGCTCAATAGATTGGGGTGCTAACACCTATTATATTAAAAGCGAAGTTGACCCCGATGGAGGTACAACTTATGAAATTACAGGAACAAGTCAATTGCTAAGCGTGCCTTACGCACTCTATGCGGCGGATTCTGGAGCTACAGGAGATGATCTTGGAAATCATACAGCTTCCGATGACTTAATTCTTGGATCCAATGCGATCTCTGATATAAATACTGAAGTAGGAACAGCAGGCCAAGTATTGTCCAGTACAGGAAACGGAGTTGACTGGGTCGATGCCACTATAACTCCTAAATTTGTAGATGGAGACACGGCTACAGATGCCGTATTTGCCACTGGAAATGTTGGGATTGGAACAGCAGATCCAGAAGGCGTTTTGGATGTCACATCTACAAATAGCGGCCTTATTTTACCCCGAGTTGCCAATACTGCTGCAGTGAGTACTCCAGTAAATGGGATGCTTATTTATGATATATCCACGACCTGTGTGAAAGCCTATGAAAACAATACTTGGACAGGCTGTTTATTTACACCCTTATCTCCGAGTGATACCATCTTAGCACAAATTGGTCTTGAAGGTGATAATCCTGATAGTGAGAACTCCGTAGTTACGGTTGCTGAGTTAGAGATGATTATCCCTTTACTAATAGGCTTAGACTCAGCTAATGAAACAGCGTACCAAGATTACATTGATATCTATCCTGATCTGTTTTCAATGCCAGCCACGCAACAAGAAGTACAAGATATGGTGGATGCCTTGAATGGAGCCCCCAATCCAAATTTAACTGCAGCTAATGTGACCTACCAAGGTACGTCTGTAATAGATGCAACTGGCATTGGCTACAATGGCGAAGCTGTACCTACCGCTTCTACCATAACAGTAGAACTCACCAATACTTCAACAAGTCTTCAGGTCTATAGCCTCATAGCTACTGACATTACCACAGGATTAAGCTATAGGGCTACAGGAACCATCGCTGGAAGTGCAAGTGGAGCTGCTGTTGTCCTTAGCCCTAATGGGGCAGTGATGCCTGATTTTAGTAGTGGTGTAATAACCATGGCACTTATGGGGACTTCTAGTACGCTAAATCTAGTGCCACGTATAGATGTGAAGTCTATAGCCACCAGCGACCCTGATTGGGCGTATAACGATGTAACCTACGGCACTCAAACGTGGATGGATAGAAACCTGGGAGCAAGACGTGTAGCCACAGCCCTAAACGATGTATACAGCTATGGAAACCACTACCAATGGGGAAGACCAGCAGATGGACATGAAATTTCAGTTTGGAACGGAACTACGCATACCTCTGGTAGAGGGTTTTATGATGCTACAGCATTAGGAGCTTTAGCAACTACAGATGTACCTGGCCATAATAATTTTATATTAAGCAGTGTTGCCCCTTTTGATTGGAGAAGCGACAACAACAACAATCGTTGGGCAACAGCCAGCCAAGGCCCTTGCCCTGCAGGCTACCACGTACCTACTGATGCAGAGTGGATCACAGCAGATGCTTATAATAATGGTGCTGCCACCAGCGGTGGTGCTACCGTGGGTTGGGATAACCGTGCAGAGGCCTTTGCCTCTGATCTTAAGCTGCCTTCGGCTGGTAACCGTACTCGCCTCACTGGTTTACTCCTTCATCTGGGCGTTAATGGCTACTGTTGGAGTAGTACGACAAATAATACTAGTGCTCATCACCTGTTCTTTATCGGTTCAGTTGCCAACACTACCAGCATCAGTCGTGCCTACGGCCTTCCAGTCCGTTGCCTCAAAAACTAGGGCTTTTAATTTTTTTTGTGGTGGCTCCTTGGAGCCACCACTTTTTTTAGTAAATACTGCGAAGCGGTCTTTTTTTTTTTTGTTGTTGTTGTTGAATATTTTAGATATGTCAACAATAGCCACTAAAATAAAACATCCAAGTACAACGCATCTTTTATTGTTTAAAGAAGGCGTTTTTTGGGTTGTTTATGAACAAAGTGCCTATTTCAAAGCAGAGCTCAAAAAATATAAACCAACAAAAAAGTATTTTAAAAACATTAATAAAACTGTAGTTTTTATTGGGTTTCCAAATGCAAATGACTTAATAAATAACTTAGATGTCGTTCAAGATGAAATGAAACAATCAGGGTGCTAATGGCAAGAACTAATACAGTATAAATACTTGAAAACTGAACGTCAACAGTACAACAGTAAATACGAATGATAACAATCGTCCAAACGGCTTTTCTGTTCGTTGCCTCAAAAATTATAATATAGGTCCTGTTGTGTTTATTAAATTTTTAAACCTTATCTTTTTAAGCCAATCTGAAATTATAAAACGTAATAGATATGAATAAGTTAGTTTTTTTATTAATTCTAATCAGTAACAGTGTCTTTGCCCAAGACACATACACCATAAACGGGCATTTTCCTAATTTCCCTAAGAGCAGCTTTGAGTTAAAAGGCTACGAGGGTTTTCAAGAAATGGTGCTATTAAAAACCAATAGCGATTCAGAAGGAAGATTTACATTAACCTATCCAGCAGATTATGTGGGTTTTGCCCAGTTGGATATGAATGGAGCATATTCCAACTTACTTTTTTTGAACAAAGAAAACTACAGCCTCTTTTGGGAGGACCTCACCAAACGAGAGGATCTGCAAGTATCAGGAAGCCAAGAGTATGATGCATTTGTCAAAGGAATGAAAACCTTTCAAAAAGCAGAGGCAAAACTGGCTGGATGGCATTACTTACTGCCACTGTATGAAAAAGATAGCCTAAAACAATACCAAATTACATCAGAACTGGATATAGTAAATAATCTATTTCCTAACTATGTGAAATCTTTACCAGAAGATGTATGGGTAAGGCAGTATCTACTCACAAAGGGTTTAATTGAGCAAATGCCCATGAGTGTAAAAACGTATTCCTGGAGAGCACCACAACATGTTACTGAGTTTATGGCTATAGACTTCACCGCATTGATGCACTCGGGCTTGCTAAAACAAACTATAGAAGGGTACACCTATTTGGTAGAGCGTTTTCCGATGGAAGAAGTAACACCCTTACTTAAACAAGCCATAGATAAAGTAATTGTAGGGTTCAAAGATGAGCCTTCCATTCAGCAAGAGGTAGCACAGCATTGGTTTACGTTTTTAGAGCGTCACAGTTTGTTTGGTGCGGCGGAATATTTAGCCCTTAAAATGCTAAACGATGAGAGCTGTATACTTGATGAAAAGAGTACTAATCTCTTTGAACAATACCGAAAAATGGCCAATGGGAAAATAGCACCTAATATAGACCTAGATGTAGAAGGCTCTCCGGTGACAGACCTAAAAAGTATCGATGCACAGTATAAGTTGGTGGTATTTGGGGCCAGTTGGTGTCCTACGTGTAATGAAGAGTACTCTAAATTAAAAGAGAAGTATGCTAGCTTAAAAGCCAATAAGGATGTAGAAATAATTTATATAGCAATAGATACCGATACGGATGCTTTTGAAGCCTACTATGGAGATGCACCATTTATAACCTTTTGTGACGGTAAAGGGTGGGGCACTCAAGCAGCACTAGACTATTATGTGTCTGCTACTCCGACCTATTTTTTATTAGATGCAACTAATAAAATACTGCTAAAACCAAATTCTGTAGACCATGCCAATACTTGGATGAAGTCTAGAGGGGTGGTGAATTAACATCACGACATCTCGATACAATTTTCTTCGAAAATCACTCGATGTGACACGTATTGTGAGTTATGAGTTATGAGTGTAGAGTACTACTGTCAGTGCGCGTGTTTTGCAACGCAGTTGGAAAATGTTTCGAGAACGGTTGATGTGACATTCTGAAGTATTAAGTAGTAAGTATTAAGATAAAAGAGTTTAGAGCCTAGACGAAAAAAGATGTCACACTGAGTGCAGTCGAAGTGTCGGTTACCTACCAACAGTAGGTCAATATGTTGTAAAAACCTGTGACTAAGAAGCACATTCATCCAAAAGAAGCCTAGCAGGGCATTAGAATAAGTTGTAAATTTGCAACATGCGTTTAGCATGTTAAAACCATAAAAAGACAGTCATGAAAACAGTCGTTGTTGGTCTCTCAGGAGGTGTAGATTCTAGTGTTGCTGCCTATTTGCTAAAAGAGCAGGGGTATAATGTGATCGGCTTGTTTATGAAAAACTGGCACGATGATTCCGTGACCATTTCTGATGAATGTCCTTGGCTAGACGACAGCAATGATGCGATGTTGGTGGCCGAAAAACTAAACATTCCTTTTCAAACTGTGGATTTAAGTGAAGAATATAAAGACAAAATCGTCGATTATATGTTCAATGAATATAAAAATGGACGCACTCCAAACCCCGATATCCTTTGTAACCGCGAAATTAAGTTTGATGTGTTTCTAAAAATTGCCTTATCTCTAGGTGCAGATTATGTGGCAACAGGACATTATTGCCGAAAGGGCCGTGTAGACCAGTCAAATCCTCCGATTTATAAACTCCTTTCAGGGGTCGATTCAAATAAAGATCAATCGTATTTTCTATGCCAATTGTCGCAAGCACAACTCTCAAAAACTTTATTTCCAATTGGTGAATTAACCAAACCCGAAGTGAGAGCCATTGCCACAAAACTAGATTTAGTAACAGCAGATAAAAAGGATTCTCAAGGCTTATGCTTTATTGGAAAAGTACGTTTGCCCGATTTTTTACAACAACAGTTACAGCCTAAACAAGGTCAAATTATAGAAATTCCAGAAAGTTTTGAAGACTATAAAATTACGGCACCAACCTTTGAGACCAATGAAGAAGCGCTTGTTTTTGGAGCGCGAAAAATAAAATATAAAAGTTCAGATGGCGCCGTTGTGGGGACACATCAAGGGGCTCATTATTTCACTAAAGGACAGCGCAAAGGCCTGGCAGTTGGGGGCACTGTAGCCCCACTTTTTGTTATTGATACGGATGTTGAAGATAATATTATTTATACTGGTCAGGGTAAAAATCATCCTGGATTATACCGATCAGTGTTGTTGGTTCAACCCGGTGAAGTGCATTGGGTGCGTACTGATTTAGCAATAAAAATTGGTCAATCGCTTGATGTAATGGCACGTATTCGCTACCGTCAAACCTTGGAGGCGGCTACATTATATGCCACTACAGAAGGTCTTTATGTGGCTTTTGATTCACCACAATCCGCGATCACAGAAGGTCAATTTGTAGCATGGTATATAGACGATGAATTAGTTGGTTCGGGAGTAATTTCTTAACTTGTATCCCTATTTTAATTCCTAGTATATGCGCAATATATTACTTTGTTTTATAATCTGTCAGTGCTCCATCTTTGCTCAGCAAGAGGCTTGGGTATATCTCTCAGATAAGCCCAATGCAGCAACTCAGTTAGCAGCTCCAATAACGATATTAACCCAGGCTGCAATTGATCGGAAAACCAATCATGCTATAGCGATTGACGAACGCGATGCGCCTGTTCATGAACCTTATATCACACTTTTAAAAGAATCCATAGGAATTACCTATAAAGCCAAATCAAAATGGTTTAATGCGGTGCATGTCATCGGCGAGGAATCTGCTATTAATGCATTGCTGACAGTTCATGATTTTATAGATTATATTGATTTTGCCGATTCAAATTTAAATGCACGAGTTGGAGCAGTTCAAGATAAATTTCAATTGGAATCCAACCTGACTGATTTCACCTATGGAAGTACTCAAAATCAAGTAGAAATGATCCATGTAGATGCTTTACACACTGCCGATTATACTGGAGATGGTGTAGTGGTTGCAGTTATAGATGCAGGGTTTCCAAACGTAGACACCATGACAGGGTTTGAACGCTTGCGCACAGCAGGAAACTTAATGGGCGGCTATGATTTTGTTAATAAAACGGCAGATGTTTATAATTCTACGGCAAGTGACCATGGCACTAAAGTATTAAGTACGATGGCAGGATATATTGAAAATCAATATGTGGGAACGGCACCAGATGCCACCTATTATGTGTTTTTAACAGAAGATGTCTATAACGAATCCCCATTGGAGGAAAGCTATTGGGTTGAAGCTGTAGAACGTGCCGATAGTTTAGGCGTTCAAATTATTAACACCTCGTTAGGCTACAAAGATTTTGATAATTCGAATTATGATTACTCAGATGAAGACTTAAATGGCACAACAACTTACATCTCCAGAGGTGCCAATATAGCCTTTGAAAAAGGATTGATTTTAATCACTTCAGCAGGTAATTCTGGAGCTTCAGGTATTAGCGCTCCTGGTGACGCTGCCGGTGTTTTGACGATTGCTGCTGTAGATGGAAATGGAAATTATGCTAGTTTTAGCTCTCAAGGAAGTGTTTTACAACCCACACATAAACCTGATGTGGCTGCACGAGGATCGGGCAGCTATGTGATTAATAAAAATAATCAAATCACCCAATCGAATGGCACATCCTTCAGTTCGCCAATTTTGGCTGGGGGCGTTGCGTCTTTAGTTCAGGCATTACCAAACGCCACCAACGCAGAAATTTATGCATATGTTCGAGAATCAGCATCTCAATACACTACTCCCGATTTTTTTATTGGGTATGGAATTCCAGATTTTGATAATGCTTTGACTTTAGGCCTAGAAAACCAGTTTAATTCGAAATTTGATTTTGAAATTTTCCCTAATCCAGTTATTTCAGATCTAGTTGTAAAACTTCCATATTCAATTTCGTCTGCAACTATCATGATTCATAACCTTTTTGGGCAATTAGTATATGAAAACCAACTCGAAAGTATGCAGCCAATTCATATGGAAGCGTTGCCAAATGGGCTATATGTCCTAACAATTTGTACTGCTACCCAAGATGCTGTTAGTTTTAAAGTCATAAAAGAATAAATGCAAAATAAGGTGACTCAACTTTTCGGAATTCAATACCCAATTGTTCAAGCGGGTATGGTTTGGAATAGTGGTTGGAAATTAGCTTCTGCAGCAAGTAATGCTGGTATTTTAGGTTTGATTGGTGCTGGTTCTATGTATCCAGATGTGTTAAGAACTCATATTAAAAAATGTAAAGAGGCTACAACCAATCCCTTTGGAGTCAACATTCCGATGCTGTATCCAAATATTGAACAACTCATGCAAATTATTGTGGAGGAAGGAATAAAAATTGTGTTTACCTCTGCTGGAAATCCAAAGACTTGGACGTCTTGGTTGAAGAAACGCGGCATTATTGTGGTGCATGTGGTGAGCAGCTTAAAGTTTGCTTTAAAAGCACAAGAAGCAGGTGTAGATGCGATTGTCGCAGAAGGCTTTGAAGCAGGCGGTCATAATGGACGTGATGAAACCACCACATTAACGCTGATCCCGATGCTGCGCGCTCAAGTTACTATTCCGTTACTAGCCGCAGGAGGTATTGCGACCGGCAATGGCATGATGGCGGCGATGGCATTAGGTGCCGATGGCGTTCAGATAGGAAGCCGGTTTGTAGCGAGCACAGAATCGTCTGCACATGAAGCCTTTAAACACGCTGTTGTTTCAGCAAAAGAAGGGGATACCCAATTAACACTAAAAGAATTAGCGCCGGTACGTCTTTTAAAAAATAAATTTTATCAAGAGTTACAAGCGCTTTATAAAAAAACGCCATCTGCTGATGATTTAAAAGTATTTTTAGGACGTGCTCGTGCCAAACGTGGTATGTTTAAAGGGGATTTAGAACAAGGTGAATTAGAAATCGGACAAGTCTCTGGTCTCATTGACGAAATTATGTCCGTATCAGAAATTGTAGATTCCATTTTAAGAGAATTTAACTCATGTAAAACACGTTTAGCAGCTATAAATATAGATTCAAAATCATGACCACTAGAGCACAACAATTAGAAGCATTTGATCGTCTACTCACCATTATGGATGAACTTCGGGAACACTGTCCTTGGGATCAAAAACAAACCATGGAAACGCTTCGCCCTTTGACCATTGAAGAAACCTACGAGTTAGGCGATGCTATTTTGGATGCCGATTTACAGGAAGTAAAAAATGAATTGGGTGACCTTTTGTTGCATATTGTTTTTTATGCTAAAATTGGCAGTGAAACTTCTGATTTTGATATTTCACATGTGATCAATAGTATCTGTGATAAACTCATTCATAGACATCCACATATTTATAGTGATGTTGAAGTTAAAGATGAAACTGAAGTAAAGCAAAACTGGGAAAATCTTAAGCTTAGAGAAGGGAAAACAAGTGTACTTCAAGGCGTACCAAAAAGTTTGCCAGCCTTGGTTAAAGCGAGTCGCATTCAAGAAAAAGTGGCAGGTATTGGATTCGATTGGGAACATGCAGATCAAGTTTGGGAAAAAGTAGAGGAGGAGCTAGGAGAATTAAAAGCAGAAATTCAAAACAAAAATCAAGACGCTATCGAAGATGAATTCGGAGATGTATTATTTTCATTAATAAATTATGCGCGTGCCATTGACGTTAACCCAGAAAATGCATTGGAACGCACTAATAAAAAGTTTACAAAACGCTTTCAATATCTGGAGCGTAAAGCAAAATCTCTGCAAAAATCACTTTCAGAAATGACACTTGCAGAGATGGATGTGTATTGGGAAGAAGCCAAAAAACTGTAATAGTCTATGGAATCAATTTCTTAATTTTAGAATATTTAACAGTCCAAGTTTGTAAAGCTGCCTTGTGCTTCTCAATGTTTTTATGCACCTCTTTTACAAGCGGATTATCATCATCCACGTTTGAGAAAAATTGTAAGTTATTTTCTAACTGATTGATTTCACTTTTAATGTCATCCATCTTTTTTCTTAAGAAAACCACTTCGTTATTAAATGACTTTTGATCTTGCGCTAACGTTTCTAATTTAAGCGTGTATTTTAAGTCGTCTAAAGCCTCTTTATCTAATCCAAGCTTAGAATAAAAACCGTCCAGAGTTTTATAGAATTTACCATCGATAAAACGTTTATTTTGAACTACTGATCCGAGTTGTTTCCAATCTGTAGAAAATTGATTTAACGCCTCAAGATTTTTATCCTTGTCATCACTTAATTCAAACACTTTTAGTGTGTCTAATAGTTTATTTTTTTGCTCTAATGCAACGACTTCTGCATCTGAACCACTGTTTTTCTTTTCATGGTAACGGTCAAAAAACGAATTACAAGCCCCTCTAAAACGTTTCCATAATTTGTCACTGTCTTTTCTAGGAATATGCCCTATTGTTTTCCATTTGTTTTGAATGTTTTTCATCAAAACTAAGGTTGTCTCTATATCTTCACTATCCTTATTTTGCTCAGCAATTTCTACCAATTCTAATTTTTTATGGTAATTTTCTGACTGCTCTTTCTTTAAGGTTTTGTAATAATTATTTTTATTCTTATTAAAGGTTCTAACACTCTCTTTGAAAGACGACCATGTTTGTTCATTTAATTTTGAAGGTACTTTTCCTGCTTTGAAAAAAGCCTCTCTAAGTGTTTCAATCTTTTTAATGTTTGCTTGCCAATCTTTATGAGAATGGATTGTTTTTTCGGAGATTGCTTTAATTTGAGCGATGATGCCATTTTTAACTTCAAGATTTTCTTCAAACTTTTCTTCAAGTTGACTGTAATAATCTTGACGTTTGTCATTAATTACTTTGGTTGCAGCACTAAATCGATCCCAAAGCTCATCCTTATAGTCTTTAGCAACAGGTCCTAATTCTTCTTTCCAGATTTTATGTAATGCTTGAAGTTCTCTAAACGCTCTATTTAAATCCGTTTCATTAGCTAGCTCTTCCGTACTAATAATAATTTTTTGCTTTTGTTCAAGATTGTGTTTATAATCGAGTTCTCTTAGGTCTCTATTAAGGTGTAAAAACCCATAAAAAATCTCTACATGGTGGCGGTAGTTATTCCATGTGTTATTATTTTCATTTGCTGGAATTTGCCCTGTATTCCTCCAACGTTCTTGTAATTTTTTAAACGTGTTGTAGGACGAATTTATATCGCCTTCAACATTAATCAACCCTTTAATTTCTTCAATAATTTGTAAGCGTGTTTCAAGGTTTTGATTAAGTTGTTCTGTTTTATTTTTTTGAAAAGATTGGTATTTCTCTCTAAAGGTTTTTGATAATTCGTTGAATTGTTTTTTTAGAGGACTCGAAAATTCAAAATCAATTGTGTTTCCTCCTTCTGCAAGAAAGGCCTCTTTTTTTTCAGCAATTAAAACACTAAACTTAGCATTAAAATTATTCTTAACTTCGTTAATTGTGTTACGAACACTATGAATATTATCATTTTTTAACAACTTTTCAAATTCAGATAACAAGGCCTCTAATGAAAAATCTTCATAGTTGACTATGGCTTCTTTTTTAGCAGGTTCAACAAGCTTTTCAGAAGAAGGTTCAGATTCTGTAACGGCTTTATCATTTGTTTCTCCAGTGGTATCGTCTTCGTCTACAACCGTTTCCTCTTTAAGTGTTTTTTTAGACGCTGCTTTGGCATGTTTTGTTGAAGGTTCAGTTTTTGTAACGCCTTCATCATTTGTTTCTCCAGTAGTATCTTTTTCGTCTACTACCGTTTCCGCTTCAGGCGTTTCTTTAGTCGCTGCTTTAGCTTTTTTTGTAGAAGATACAGTTTTTTTATCCGCTTTTTTAGTAGTGCTTTTTTTTGCCTTTGGTGTTACCTTTTTAGCTGTTTCTTGAGTTGTTGACTCAGCTTCCTCAGCAGGTTGATTGGCACTGCTAACGGCTTGTTTAGTCAGTTTCTTTGAAGAAGTAGTGTCTTCGGAAGTCCTTTTTTTTTGGGGAGTGGCGTTTTTGTTTTCTCCATCTGCGTCTTGCAGGTTATCGTGCTCTGACATATCTTTCAATGTTTTAGGTGTTTATATGATAAATATAACATTATCCGTCTAAAATACAAATTATCTAATTAGTTAATTCTTTCTTAGCTAAGAATTCCAAATTTCCCAAGATTTTTCTGCTTGAAGACGGAGCATTTCAAGCCCGTTTAAAGTGACGGCATTATTTGCTTTACCGTTCTTAAGAAATAATGTTTCTTCAGGATTATAAATCAAATCATATAACAAATGGGTTGATGAAATATCTTCATAAGGAATTGCTGGACATTTATTTAGATTAGGAAATGTTCCAATTGGTGTACAATTTATAATAATTTGATAGTTTTTAAGACCTTCTTTTGCTAAGGATTCATAGGTGATTTTAGTGACAGCAGACGCTGTTCTCGAAACATATTCATAATGAATTCCTAATTTTTTTAATGCAAAAGCAATGGCTTTTGACGCTCCTCCAGTTCCTAAAATTAGGGCGCTTTTGTGGTGGGGTTTTAGATGGGGTTTTAAGCTATTTTCAAACCCAAAATGATCAGTATTGAAACCCGTTAATTTTCCGTTTTCAAATTTTATAGTATTCACAGCCCCTATGTCTTGTGCTTCTGAATCTATAGCATCTAAAAAAGGAATTACAGTTTGTTTATAGGGAATCGTGACATTAAGCCCAGAAAGTTGATGTCCTGAAGTTTTTAATTCTTCGAAATCTTCAATAGTTTCCAAATCAAAGTTGTTATACGAACACTTTAAGTGCTGAGCCTTAAATTTTTCTTTAAAATAACCCCTCGAAAACGAGTAGTCTATATTTTTACCTAACAGTCCAAAATTTTTCATTTAATGTGTTTGCGTTGTTTTCCGTACCATTCCAATCCCAAAACAATAGCAGTACCAATTCCAATACATAGTAAAGCATATCCCAATTGTAGGTTTATATCTGGTAAATATCGTTGATAATTTTCAATAATTTGTTCGCCATTCGTGTCTATTACAAATTGCCCTAAATCGTCTTGTTTAAAAAGCACTTTTTTCCAAGGCCAAACTACGCCAAGCGATCCCGTAATAAATCCCATTATAAGAGCTAGTGTTTTGAATTTATAATGTTTTAATATATAGCCTAAAAGATGCGAAAGACTCACCAGACCCACAACGGAACCCAGAGTGAAAACAAACAAAACTTTCAAAAGTCTTAGATGCTCCAAATCTGTCATAAAACTAAAATCTCTAGTAACTATAAGTACAAATGTATCAAAAAGAGCGTTGACAGCATCCACTAATAACAATACATAATTCCCTAATAATATTAAAATAAATGATCCAGAAAATCCTGGTAATGCCATGCCTGAGACACTAATTATTCCACATAAAAAAACAAACCACAGGTTATCGTTCTGAGTTGCAGGACTCAAAAAACTAATGCTTAATCCTGCTAGGATTCCGAGACAAGCACATAAGATTGTTTTTGAATTCCACGAGTTAAAATCTTTATAAATGTAATAAATAGAGCCTATAATCATTCCAAAAAATACACTCCATACATAGAGTTCGTAGTGTTCAATTAAGTAGTCCAGTAATTTAGAAACACTAAAATAGCTAATAATCATCCCCAAAAAAAGTAGGGATAGAAAACGTCCATTAACATAACGGTAAAAGTCTTTAAAACGTCCAGTAAAAACTAACGCTCCAGCCTTAAGGTTGAATTTTTGTAAGGCGTAAATAAACTCCTCATAGAAGCCCATCACAAAGGCTACAATGCCACCAGAAACACCAGGCACCTTATTTGCAGCTCCCATTGCAACGCCTTTAAGGATTAATAAAAAAGGGTTTATATGTTTATGACTAGGATTCAAGAGTGTGTTTTTTTGCACTTACTTTTTCAAGAGCTAAAATGAGTAACGCTCCAAAAATCATCAAGCCGATAGCTTGTAAAAGTTGAGGATCTCCATCTACATTAAAAGGGGAGATACTTTGTTCATTTAAGGGCACTTGAAGGCCTTTAGAATTTGTTCGATATGTTAACGCTACTTTCCATGGCCATATTTTGTTTAATGATCCAATCATAAACCCTGTAATGACTGCCAATGTTAAGCGATTATATTTTTCAAACAACCATTTTAAAAGTTTAGAAAATGATAACAACCCAACACTAGCACCTGCACCAAATATGAGTATAGTTTTAAGGTCTCTACTGTTTATAGCTTCAAGAACAGGACTGTAAGCCCCTAAGATGACCAATATAAAAGCCCCTGAAATTCCGGGTAATATCATAGCGCAAATTGCTATTGCACCCGCAAGAAATAAAAATAAATCTGTATTTGAAGTTTCAGCTGGGTTTATGGTGGTAATTAGGTATGCTATAACAGCTCCAATGGCCATTCCAAGAATTAATTTTAAATCTAAATAGGTGAGTTTTATTTGTTTTCCGATATATACAATACTGGCAAGAACCAATCCAAAAAAGAACGCCCAAAGTAAAATAGGGTGGTGCTCTAAGAACCATTTCACACCCTTGGCGAGTGAAATAACACTTACAAAAATCCCCGATAGTAGTGCTAACAAAAAAGGGCCGTTTGCTTTGTTCCAAGCGTTTTTAAGGCCTTTTGTTTTGAGTGTTTTTAAAAGCGAAAAATTGATGTTATTTAAAGTGCCAATAAGTTCTTCATAAATCCCAGAAATGAACGCGATGGTGCCACCGGATACGCCTGGTACAACATCAGCGGCACCCATAGCCATACCTTTGAGTGCAATTAGTATATAATCTAGTGGGGTTCGTTTCATGCGTTTGATTAAAAATAAATTAAAGCGATTTTTAGAGGGGTATTACTTAAATAGGGCTAGTAAATATATAAACTTTACTTGTAAGAATTTTTAAAATTTTCAATTAATTGAAGCACCGCTTTTTGTTGATAAACCTTAGGGAATAATTCTTCTAAAATAAAGACGTGATCTATGTTTATATGCAGTCCTGTAAGAAGATGTGCATAGCCAGCATCCGTATTGTTGAGTTTTAAACAGACGCCTGACAGTCGAAATTCTAGTTCTTCACTTTTAGGATAGAATTCCAAAGCTTGCACAAAATTAAATTTTGCCGCTTCATACTCTCCTAGTTTTATTAAAATATCCCCTCGCGATAACCAAGTGCTTAGTTCATAATCCCCAAGTTCAAGTGTTTTTTTATACCCTCGTTCAGCTTCTTCTAGTAAAGCAAGTCGCTCATTAATAGTAGAATACAACAACCAATAGGGTGCACTATCTGCATCAATATCAATAGCTTTATTGATGTAAAATAAGGCCTTCTGATAGTCTTTCTTAGAAATAAAAAACTTAGTAATTCGCATCCAGCCTTTATCTGATGCAGGGTCTTCTTCTACCGCTTGATAGTAGTGTTGAAGCGCTAAATCTGGCGCATTAAGACGTTCATAACAATACCCAATTTTAATAAAAGCATAGGCCGTAGAATCTTCTATCGCAATGGTGATTTTATAATTCTCTATCGCTTCTTCATAGCGGTTTAATTTTTCTAATACTTTTGCTTTTTCGAGATATGCACCAACGAAAGTATCATCAGAAATAATTGCAAAATCAAATGCAGCGAGTGCTTTTTCCGATTGTTTAGTTTCTACATATTGCCTCCCTAATTGATGCCACGCCACTTCGCTATACGGGTTTTTATCTAAATACTCGTTTAGGAATTCAATAGCTTCTGTAGTTTCATCTAAAAAGTCAAAACAATAAATGATGTTATAAAGTGCCGAATAATCTTCTAAATCGAGTTCAATACATTTTATAAAATTTTGTTTTGCTTCTTGATAGTTATCTAAAAACAAATACTCCATGCCAATCAAGGAGTAAAGATCGGCACTATCTTCTGCAATTTCAATCGCTTTTTTAAATACTTCTATTGCTTTTTCATGCTGATCTTTTTTGGAATAAATATTTGCTTTTTGAATATAAAGCTCTTCATTATTAGGTTCGATTTCGAAAAGAGGTGAGAGGAGGCGATCCGCTTCATTTAATTTATTCTCGAAAATTAATGTTTCAATTTTAAATAATTTCAGGTTTAAAGACGCAGGATGCTGACTCAATCCGAGTTTGATTGCTTTTTTTGCTAATGCAATTTTCCCACGCTCCAAATAGTGGTGGATGATATTTTCAAACTCATTAGAATCAAAGAAAAACACATTGTTGGTTTTTAACATCGACTCAAATTTTGAGAGAGTTACTTCTTCGTTTTCGTCAGATTGACTGAACTCCATACATTGCTCTTTTTTACACTACTAAATTTAATGGTATATCTGCTTGAAACACTTAAAGATCTCTAATGTTTTCAACAAAATAATTAACAGTCTTATTTATATGGAATTTAGGATATTAATAATTATGGTACAGCCTTTAATAAGCTCCTCTTCTGAAATTGTCAGAGGAGGCGATACTCTAACGGCTTTTGGCTCATAGAGCAACCAAAACAAAATTAAACCGTCTTCCTTAGATTGTAATACTATTTTATTAGCGATTTCTGGTGAATCTACTATCAAAGCAAGCATTAATCCCTTGCCTCTTATCTCTTTGATCAAAGGATGTTGAAGGTGTGTCCTTAGCAGTGTTTCTTTTTCTAAACTTTCAGAAATTAAGTTACTAGTCGTAATTTCTTCTAATGTAGCTAGAGCAGCCGCAGCAATTACAGGATGGCCGCCAAAAGTGGTGATGTGACCTAGTTTTGGGTGGTCCGATAAGCTATCCATCATTTCTTTAGATGCTGTAAAAGCGCCAATGGGCATGCCGCCGCCGAGACCTTTCCCAGTTACGACAACATCAGGAATACAGTTGTAGTTTTCAAAACCAAAGAGTTTTCCTGTTCTTCCAATTCCGGGTTGAATTTCATCTAAAATCAAAAGCGCACCAACAGCATTACATTTATCTTGGACTTTGGTTAAATACCCGTTTATGGGTTCAATAAATCCCGCCCCGCCTTGTATGGTTTCTAAAATAACTGCTGCGGTTTTAGTAGTAATTTTAGAAAGCTCTGCAAGCCCATTAAATTCTATAAATCTGATATCTGGAATAAGCGGTCTAAAAGGGTGTTTTCTTTCTTCGTATCCCATAATGCTTAAAGCTCCCATGGTATTTCCATGATAGGCATTTTTGGCCGCAATAATTTCAGAACGACCAGTATAACGCCGTGCAAGTTTCATAGCGCCATCAATAGCTTCAGTTCCTGAATTTGTTAGATATGTTTTTTCAAGTTTAGGCGGTAAATGAGCAGCGAGTAATTTGGTCAATTTAACAGCAGGCGATTGGATATATTCGCCATAGACCATTACATGCATGTAGGAGTCCAATTGTTTTTTAATAGCAGCCACGACTTTTGGATGGCGATGCCCCAAACTACAGGCTGATACCCCAGCTACAAAATCTAAATATGCTCTTTTATTTTGATCATATATATAAGACCCTTCTGCATAGGAAATTTCCATCCCTAACGGATGAGGAGTAGTTTGTGCTTGATGCTTTAAAAAATCGTTTGTAATCAATTTTTTTGAATAGTTTTTTTAAATTTACTTTGTTTTTTTTGAAATCCTTGAGGCAATTTTCTAGCGGACTTATTTTTAGATTTTAGTTTAATAAGATCACTGTTTTTTGATGGCTTTGGTTGGGCATCTTCAACCCGTTTGATAAGTTTTGGGTCAAAGAATTCCTCTTGTGGAATATACGCTTTTAGCCCTTGAATAACTGGAAGTACTAAAGGAGGATCGTCCTTAAATAAATCCTCTACACTTAATGGACGTTCAGATTCACGCCAATTAAACCCTTTAAGAATTTTTTCATTTTCCTTAAATTCATTCTCAGGATGCGTTTTTCCACCAATTTGATTGAATTTTCGCATTTCATCTATCGCATTTCCAGATACCCATATCTTAATAGATCCAGATTTTGATTTATCAATTCCCACCAATTCATCTGCATCATTACGGAGGTAATAAATGGATTCAGCATTTTTAATAATGTCAATAGTTGATAAACTGTTATCTTCAAATAAACCAAATAACTTTTTTCCTGAAATCTGATTGTAGCCATCTCCTAAGCTATCTTTACTAATCACAAACGAGTTATTAAAAACTTTTAAAGAGTCTAATGTTTCGGTCTTTGGATTCGAAATTAAATGAATCGAATCTCCTGTGATTTGATTTTTAAAATTCCATAAAATAGGATGTTGTATTTTATAAAATGGATCCTGCGTTTCATTACGATCTAAGTTAATAAGTTGTGTAAGCCCTGTTTTTTGATTCATATGAATAGAATCCGCTTTCCCACTCAAGTCAGACTTAAATATTTTGGCATTATAATAAGCTCTAGTAATTCTTTTTTCAGGTTTTCCAGTCACCATCAAGGTGTCACTATGCACAAAAATAGAGTCGTTTTCTTGAAGTGTAATTGCCAATGCACGTTTAGTTACAAATACAGAATCTTTGGCTCTAAAAACTTCAGCATAATGACTTTTAACAATGGTGTTGTTTAGAGTATCTGTGATGATAATATTATTGGTCGCTGACGCAAAATTATTGCTGCGATCAAAGTAAATACTATCCCCTTCAACAATACGTTCATCATAATTTATTTTAGATTTTTTAACAAAATAACCCGTATCATTTTGGGTATCATAAAATCCACGTTCGCAATAAATAATACTTGTTTCACTAGTGATTGTTGTAGGTCCAAATAAAAAAGTGAACCCAGAAAGTGAATAAAAATCAAGTTGATTGGATTCAATAACGTATTCGGGATTGACTAATTTGACATTATTTACAAATCGATATTTTTTAGAATTCATATAGTATCGCCCTCGCGTACTTGTAATTGTTCCTGTTGTATCGCGAACAACTTTTCCAAAGCTTCGATAAAATGCTTGTTGTTTGACACGATCAAAGTATAGCGTATCTGTTGTGAGTTTAGAACTGGGCTCTGTCAAAACTACTGAACCGCTCGCAAATGCGAGTTGTGTTTTGCCACTATACTCCACATATTTTGAGGTCATATTTATAGTGTCTCCTTGTTTTACATGAACATTTCCATAAGCTTCTATAAAATCCTGTTCTCCATAGTAAATAGCTTCATCACACCATAATTCTATACCATCATGCTTAATATGTACTTGTTTTGTAGTGTCTCGCGTTAGAATCGTCGCATCGGGTTTCGATTCGTCAAAATTCATAAAAGGTGCATATTCTATTTCGATCCTGCGACGGTCTTGCGCATGTAAAAGCGTTCCTATAAAAAACAGAATACATATTAAATAGTAAATACTTTTATGTTTCAACGTTATAAAATTTGTTACAAAAATAGGTAATATTGAGTTCTTTAAATAAAACTTAAGATTATTTTAAGTCTAAAAAAAAATCTATCCTAAGGATAGATTTTTAATTGTTATCTAAAAATCGTTTGTTTTCTATCAGGTCCTACAGATACGACTTTGATTGGAATTTGTAATTCTTTCTCAAGGAAGTCAATATAAGTGTTTAAAGATGCTGGAAGTGTAGATTCATTATTCATTTCCGTTAAATCTTCTTCCCATCCCTCAAAATCCGTATAAATTGGTGTGATGTTTTCAGGATCAACGTTATACGGCAAATGGTTGATAATATCGCCTTTATAGTTATAAGCTGTACATACTTTTAAGGCTTTAAACCCAGATAATACATCAGCTTTCATCATCATAAGTTGTGTAACGCCATTGACTTGACATGCATAGCGAAGAGCTACAAGATCTAGCCATCCACAACGTCGTGAACGACCTGTAGTAGCACCAAATTCATTTCCGACACGCCCCATGGTTTCACCGTCCTCATCAAACAATTCAGTAGGGAAGGGGCCAGAACCTACTCGAGTAGTATAGGCTTTAAAAATTCCAAATACTTCACCAATTGAATTCGGAGCAATTCCCAAACCTGTACATGCCCCTGCAGCAGTTGTATTTGAAGAGGTTACAAATGGATAAGTTCCAAAATCAATATCTAATAAAGAGCCTTGTGCACCTTCCGCTAAAATTGATTTATTATCGCGTTGAGCTTGGTGTAAATATTCTTCAGAATCTATGAATTTTAAGGATTTTAAGACTTTTACTGCTTCAAAAAATTCAGTTTCTAATTCTTCTAAGTCATATTCTAAATCAACGTTATAAAACGCAACCATTGATTCATGCTTATTAGCTAAGGCACGGTATTTTTCTTTCCAGTTGTCTAATTCTAAATCGCCCACACGAATACCATTCCGTCCTGTTTTGTCCATATAAGTAGGTCCAATCCCTTTAAGAGTCGATCCAATTTTAGCTTTTCCTTTTGAAGCCTCAGATGCAGCATCTAAAAGGCGGTGTGTTGGTAAAATTAAATGAGCTTTACGAGAAATGACTAACGATTTTTTATAATCTACATTTTGTGTTGCTAGTTTATCCAATTCATTTTTAAAAATAACAGGATCGATTACAACACCGTTTCCTACTAAATTCACCGCAGCTTCGTGAAAAATACCAGATGGAATTGTATGAAGAACATGCTTCATGCCGTTAAACACAAGCGTATGGCCTGCGTTTGGTCCCCCTTGAAATCGTGCTATAATATTGTAATTTGAGGTTAGAACGTCTACAATTTTTCCTTTGCCTTCGTCACCCCATTGTAATCCAAGTAGTAAATCTACTGCCATGCTATTTAATCGTTAATTTTAGTATTTTTTTTTGTTCCGTAGAAGTAAAGCGAATGTTTTTGAATATCAATATCAAATACTTCTTCTATTGTTTTTTGAATGGATTGAATCCTTGGGTCGCAAAACTCAAAGACTTCACCAGTATCCGTAAGGATGACATGGTCATGTTGTTTGTCAAAGTATGATTTTTCATACTGAGCTTGATTTTGCCCGAATTGATGTTTTCGTACCAAAGCACAATCCAATAACAATTCAATTGTATTGTAGAGTGTGGCTCTTGAAACACGGTAATTTTTGTTTTTCATTTTGATGTAGAGCGATTCAATGTCAAAATGATCATCATTATCATAAATCTCTTGAAGTATAGCAAACCGTTCAGGGGTTTTACGGTGGCCATTTTCTTCGAGAAATTTCGTAAATACATTTTTTACGATCTCTTGATTTTTATTTTTAGGTTTTGTACTCATACACCTGCCAAATTTAAACTAATTTTTAGACTCTAAAGACTTTTTCTATACCATTTATTTTTTGCAAACGTTCCATCAATTTTTCAACAAAATTAGTATTGTTAACTTCAACAGCAATTTCGCCATTAAACGTACCGCTGTCGGTATCAAATTTTATGGTTTTGATATTAACATTCATGTTTTCTGAAACCACTTTTGTAATGGAGTTGACAAGGCCGAGCTTGTCTATTCCTGTGAGTTTAATAACAGCTTTGAATACTTGTTGTGATGAATCAATCCACTTGGCAGACATAATTCTGTATGCATAATTAGATTGAAGACTCAATGCATTTGGACACGCTTTTTTATGAATTTTTATACCATCTTTGATACTCAAAAATCCAAAAACCAAGTCTCCAGGAATAGGATTACAACATGTCGAAAGTTTATAGCTTAGAGTTTCTTCTTCTTTTCCAAACACCAACATATCGAATTTGGAGGTGATTTCTTCTTTTTCAACAGCCTCTTTTATAGTTCCTTTTGTACGTGTAATTTTATTTTTAATAAAACTTACTAACGCATTACTTCTAGAGTTTGCAAAGCTTTTTAACATCGTATTATCAATACTTCCGATGCCAACGCGATAAAACAAATCCAGACTGGTATTGAGGTTAAAATAATTTACGAGTTCATTAATAGAACGTTCGTTTAAAGTAATTTTAAGTTGTTTTAGTTTACGCCTCAATATTTCTTTTCCCTCAATTGCAATCGCTTTTTTATCCTCTTTAAGAGACGATTTTATTTTACTTTTTGCACGAGTTGTAATGACATAATCTAACCAGTTAGCCGTTGGTTTGGCACTTTCTGAGGTAATAATATCAACTTGATCGCCACTTTGTAAGATATGATTTAGAGGAACCAATTTACCATTAACTTTAGCCCCTCTAGTTTTCATGCCAATTTCGGTATGAATACTAAAAGAAAAATCTAATGGAGTCGCATTTTTTGGTAGGGATTTTAATTCACCATTTGGTGTAAAAACAAATATTTCTTTTGCATAAAGATTGAGTTTAAATTGCTCTACAAATTCAACTGCACTTGATTCTGGATTTTCAATGACTTCTTGAAGTTTTCCAATCCAGCTTTCTAAATTTTCATCTTGTTCTTTTTCACCTTCTTTGTACTTGTAGTGCGCTGCATAGCCTTTTTCGGCAATTTCGTTCATGCGTTCACTTCGAATTTGAACTTCTACCCAACGTCCTTTTGGACCCATTACTGTAATGTGTAAGGCCTCATAACCAGTAGATTTTGGAGCCGAAATCCAATCTCTTAAACGAATTGGGTTAGGTCTAAAGTGATCTGTTACAATAGAATATACTTTCCAAGCAATAAATTTTTCGTCTTTAAGATCTGATTTATAGATGATTCGAACTGCAAACTTATCGTATACTTCATCAAAAGACACACCTTGATTTTGCATTTTTCGTCGAATCGAAAAAATTGATTTTGGTCGCCCCTTTATTTCATACTTAATTTTTTCTTTATTTAATGCCTTTGTTAAAACCGTACTAATATCATATATGTAAAGGTCTTGATCTTCTTTACTTTCTTCTAATTTAAGTAAGATGTCATTATAAACTTCTGGTTCGGTATATTTTAAAGCTAAATCTTCTAACTTCGACTTGATGTTATACAATCCAATTTTATGAGCAAGAGGCGCATATATGTAAAGTGTTTCAGAAGCAATTTTTAATTGTTTGTCTTCACGCATCGAATGGATCGTTTGCATGTTGTGAAGGCGGTCTGCAATTTTGATAATAATGACACGAATATCGTCGTGTAACGTCAGCAGCATCTTTCTGAAATTCTCCGCTTGCATTGATACATTCATATCTTTATTGAGCGATGATATCTTTGTCAAACCATTTACAATTCGTGCCACGGTTTCGCCAAATAATTGTTGGATATCGTTAATAGAATAGCGGGGACAGTCCTCAACAACATCGTGAAGAAGTGCCGCTGCAATAGATGTTGCATCTAATCCAATTTTTGAAGCCACAATTTTTGCCACAGCAATAGGATGAAATATATAGGCTTCTCCAGACTTTCTTCTTTGATCGGAATGGGCATCTACAGCAACGTCAAATGCTTTTCGAATCAATTTCTTGTCTGCACTTGACAGCGTTCTATAACTGATCCTGAGAAGTTCTTTATACTCCTTAGCGATAGCTGCATTTTCCTCTGCTACTTCAATTGCTGTCATAATTTAAAATTACTACAATCAAACGTAACACGCAATAACAAAACCTAGTTTTTACACAAATTGTTTCAACAAATTTAGATAAGTCTTATTTTTAGTTGAATTTTCGCTGTCTTTTGGCTTCAAAAATTAAAATTCCTGCGGCGACTGATACATTCATAGAATCGATTTTTCCTTGCATCGGAATTCGAATTTTAGCCGTTGAGGCGTCGCGCCATTCTTTACTCAAACCTGTTGATTCTGCACCAACAACTATTGCCGTTGCTTTTTTGAAATCTATGGAATCATACATAACAGACTCTTGAAGGATCGCAGCATAAATGGAGATATTGTGTTGCTTCAAATAGTTTATAATCTCTTCAGTTGTTCCAGTTGCAATAGGTACAGTAAAAACCCCGCCAACACTCGATCGAATACTATTAGGATTATATAAATCTGTTAAGGGGTTAGAAATAATAATTGCATCTACATTGGCAGCATCAGCCGTTCGGAGTAAAGCACCAATATTTCCTGGTTTTTCGGGAGCTTCAGCCACTAATATCAAAGGCGTTTTACTTTTAAATTCCAAATTTTTTAAACCTAAATCTTTGGCTTTTGCTACTGCAATTATGCCCTCTGTCGTTTCGCGATGGGCTATTTTCTCGTACACGACTTTGGTAATTTCTATCACATCAATCCCATAAACTTCTAAGGAAGACGCTTCCGAAGCAGAAAATAAATCAGCATAATAATAAAGGGTTTCAATACTGTAGTTTCCTTTAATAGCTAAAGATAATTCACGTTTACCTTCAATAACAAATAAGCCAGTTTTTTTGCGAAGCTTCGATTTTTCTTTGAGCTGAATCAGTTGTTTTATGAAGGGGTTTTGGAGACTGCTTATTGTTTTAACCATACTACAAAAATAGTGTTTAATTCTTAAGTGCAAACATCAAAAGTCCAAGCTAAAGCTTGAACTTTAGATGTTTTATAGAAACTGATTTCTAGTTGTTCTCGTATTTTTTAGAATAGCGTTTCCAAAGTTTAGTTTGATGACTTTCTAGACTGATGTTTCTACCATCTATAAACGCAGTTGTCAAATTATTGGTTCGCATGTCTAACGCATCTCCAGTACTTATAAATAAGGTGGCACTTTTTCCCACCTCCAAAGATCCATAGCTGTTATCTATCCCTAAAATTTTAGCCGTATTCAATGTTATTAATTGAAGCGCCTCTTCTTTAGTGAGTCCATGCGCTACAGTGGTGCCTGCATAAAACGGAAGATTCCGGGAGTTCATACGTTCCATGTCGCCACTAGTTTCCAAAGCCACTGTGACCCCTTCATCTACTAAGAGGCGCGCCATTTTGAAGGGAAGATCATAATCATGATCATCGTTGTTAGGGCGAGAATGTACCCGTTGCAATAAGATAGCTATATTATTTTGTTTCAAATAAGAAGCAATCTTGTAAGCTTCGTATCCTCCAACAATAACGGGTTTAGATAGCCCTTGTGATTTTGAAAACTCAACGGCGTCCACAATGCCTTTTTCATCATTAACGTGGATAAATAATGTTTTGGTTTTATCAAATAATCCGCGCATAGCTTCTAAAGGAAGGTTTTTTGCACTGTTAGAATTTGCTTTTGCAGCATTAAAATACGCTTCAATTTCCTGCAATTGACTGCTGTATTTTGGGTTGCTTTTTAACCCTGGATCTTCTTCAAGCCACCAACGGCCACGACTAAACGAATTAGGCCAATTTAAATGAATGCCATCATCAGTTTTAAGAACGGCATCTTCCCAATTCCAAGCATCTAATTGCACAATAGAAGACGTGCCAGAAATACGTCCGCCTCTCGGAGTAATTTGCGCTAAAAGCACACCGTTTGGTCGCATGCTTTCCACGACTTTGGATTCTGTGTTGTAGGCGATTAAACTTCGAATATGTGGATTCCAAGTTCCAATTTCTGAATCGTCATCACTAGCTCTTACGGCATCAATTTCTATCAATCCTAAGGTTGAGTTTGGTACAATAAAACCAGGGTATATGTGTTGGTTTTCAGCATTAATCACCTTCATATTTGAGGTATCTTCAGTTCCAATGTATTTAGATACATTTTGCAAAACTCCATTTTCGAACGTAATTAAACTATTTTGAATCACGTTTCCATTTCCAATGTGGGCCGTACCCCCAATAATTGCGATGAATTCTGATTGATTATCTGCAGGCGTTTGTTGTGCGGTTGCTGTAAATACACAAACAATTGATAGAGTAATTAATTTTATAATTTTCATCTGTTATGTATTTAAAGTTGATTAGAATCTATAGAGTCACAATGTAAAAGGTGCTTATCTTTTTTCTTTATGGGTTGTGTTTTCATGCCTTTGTTTTTTTCTTTTAACATCATAAGAATGAGTTCATTTCGTTCTTTTTGAATGGCCGCTCTGAGTTTTTCATCACGATCTATATCAAAATAAGTTACCCCTTCAATTATTGTTTTTTCTGCTTTAGCATAAATGGATAGAGGATGAGCGCTCCAAAGTACCAAGTCTGCATTTTTACCAACTTTAATACTTCCAACTTTATCATCGATATGGAGGAGTTTTGCAGGGTTTAAGGTTACCATTTTCCAAGCATCCTCTTCTGATGTTCCTCCATATTTCACAGCTTTAGCGGCTTCTTGATTGAGTCGTCTAGACATTTCGGCGTCGTCACTATTAATAGCGGTAATTACACCCATCGTATTTAATATAGAAGCATTATAAGGTATAGCATCATTGACTTCATATTTATACGCCCACCAATCACTAAAGGTCGATGCACCAACGCCATGCGCTTTCATTTTATCCGCGACTTTATAACCCTCTAATATGTGAGTAAATGTATTGATGTTGAAATCAAATTTCTCAGCGACTTTCATCAACATATTAATCTCACTTTGAATATACGAGTGACAGCTAATAAAACGTTTTTTGTTTAAAATTTCAGCGAGTACTTCCATTTCTGTATCTTTTCTATACGGTTTTCCGCTTTTCTTTTTAGTATCGTACGCTTTTGCTCTTGAAAAATAATCAATATAGAGTTGTTCAACGCCCATACGGGTTTGTGGAAAACGACTGTAACTTTCCCAGTTAGATTGTTTGACATTTTCGCCTAAAGCGAATTTTATAAATTTGGGTGAGTTTTTATAAATTAAATTCTGCGCTGATTCACCCCATTTAAGTTTTATTATCGCGGAGCGCCCTCCAATCGGATTAGCGGAGCCATGCAAGATTTGAATCGTTGTGACGCCACCTGCTAAGTTTCTATAAATATCCACATCATCGGCATCAATAACATCTTCAATACTCACTTCAGCTGATGAATTTTGTCCACTCTCATTGATGCTAGCAGCCGCAATATGCGAGTGTTCATCAACAATTCCTGCAGTCAAATGCTTTCCTGTAGCATCAATGACCTTCGCTTTTGAACTGGAAAGATTAATTCCAATTTTTGAAATACGTCCATTTTGAACCAGTACATCTGTGTTTTCAAGAATCCCATAGGATTCGTTAGTCCAGACCGTTGCATTTTTAAATAATAGCGTTTCGGCTTTAGGTAGTTTTGTAAAACCATACGCCCCATTTGGATAACTTACGGGAACCACGTTTGGAGTTTGATTCTCTTTTTTAGCCTTAGTATTAGCATCTTTTTTAGATGAAGTATCAATACGTTTAATTTCTAGATTTTGCGTATCTCCATTTAGAACTGTAGCGGTTCCGGATATCGTTTCAATATTGGATAGAATTTTCGCATTTACACGAATGTAATTTTGTAGTGTTGTATCTTTTGAGGAGAACATCAAATGCATCCAATCATTTTTATACTTTAAGCTACTACTTAATTTTAAAGAATCCGATGTGATTTCAGTTTTCAGTGTACCAAGAGTACCGTTTATTTTAAGGTTAAACGTGTCTTTGTCTATAGTGAAACGGTAGTTTCCTCTAATGTCTTTTTTTGAGATATCTTCAAAAATGGTTCTTGACCCATTCACCCAATTTTCATAAAGTGTAGTTTTTGTATCAAAAACATCTCCAGAAGTAATCAAAAAATTCGCATAACTCCCCGCGTTTAAATTCCCAAGTTTTGAGTTGCCTAAAATTTGAGCGGGTTGAGTGGTTAAAGCTTCTAAGGCAGTAACCTTATCTAAGCCATAATCAATCGCTTTTTTGAGGTTTGTTTTAAAGTCTTTCATGGATTTTAAACCTTTTGTGGTAAACGCAAAAGGCACACCATTTGAATCCAATGTCATTGGATTGCTAGGGCATTGGTTCCATTCTTTCATAGCTTCTAGCTCAAGAGAATTTGTCAAAAACGTATTTTCAACATCATAAGCCTTTGGAAAGTTGAGCGGTAAAATAAATGTCGCTTTGGTGTTTTTGATCGCGTTAATGCGTTCATATTCATCACCACCACCTAAAATAACAAACTGGACGCCAATTTCATCTCCAACCTTGTCTGCTCTTAAAGCATTGGCTCTGCTACCAGCTTCTATAATTTGAACTTGATTTTTATTTTGGTTAAAGGCTTCAATGGATCGGTCTTTTGTGTTCACGTTTCCTTGAGCATACCAATTTGCATCATAATTAAGCTGTCTCAATAAGGCCATACCACCCATAATAGAGGAGGGGTAGGACTGACGCGAACGTACACTTTTTGAAAAAGAAGTGTACTGTGCCGATTGACCCGATAAAATACGTTGGGAATCACTGCCTTTGGAATCTAGCGCAATTAACGCTCCAGTTCCGCGGACAATACCATCTTGTAAATGCGTATTCACGACACCAAATCCAGCCGCTAACAAAGTCTTAGCTGCTTTGTCATCATATTTAAATTGATCAATAGCATTTTGTTCTGGTCTGATGTGGTCATTCCAATAAAACCCTTCGCGGCTAGCACTGTATTGTGGTGAGCGTCCACTACTAGTTTTACGTTTGGGTTTAGAAACACCAAAATCAGAGTAAAGATCAATAAATGAGGGATAAATGGATTTGCCTTTGAGATCAATTATAACCGTGTTTTTTGGAATTATAAGCGTAGTTCCAACATTTATAACTTTTCCGTCTTGAATTAATAAGGTACCATTTTGTATACTTTTGGAGGGCGTTACAAAAATCTTGGCATTAGTAAAGGCAGTGAAGTTTGTATTTTTAGATTTTACACCATCATTTTTTGGAAAATAATCTTGAGCAAATACAGTAAATGCTCCAAGTAGACTACAAAGGAGGATTAGTCTTTTTATCATAACATAGTATTAAGTTAGTTTTTCAATGTAGTTATAAACTTTTGTTGCGGCCTTAAAATTAATAAATTTTTAGGAAAACAGGTAGTGTTCTTAGGTTGATATATTTTTATACACTGTTCTCTTAGATCTAAAATGTGGTTTAAATTACCATAAAAAAAATCACTCAGATCTAAAGATACAAGAGATTTTACTATTTTTAGTTTATATTAAATAGCTTTAATCCTCCAAATAATCTACCAAAAGCGCCACCACATAGCTATAGCTCTCAATTCCTTTGGCTTGATTGTTAGCTTTTAAGAAATGGCTATAAAACTGTTTAATTAGAGCTTCCATCGGCGTGTTGTAAGCACTCCAAAACTCAAATGCTTCCCGATAATCTTCTAAAATTCCTGGGTTGATGTTGCATAACGTAGAGTCGTAAACCTCAGAATCTCTTTTGGATAATTCTATTAAACAATAGCGCAGTGCAAATTTATAGCCTGCATAGTTGAAATAGCGGTTATTATTATGAATACTTGCTAGAAAACCTATAAAATTAGCTTCATTTTCTGCCGCATAGCCCAACTGATGCGCTTGTTCGTGCGCAATGGTCGTTGGCATAGAATTGGCGGGCATAACAGCATTGATATGTGCTTCTAATGTTAATGGGTTCACGTAACCGCTAAAACCCATATAGGTTAGAGGCGTGCTAAATATGGATTTTTTACTGTTTTCGCCGTCGTGTTTAAAGCTTGGATACACCTTCTCTAATTGTAAATATCCGGCTTGACTGATTTCTGTAAGCTCAGAAAACGCATAGGGGAGCGTTGTTTTTAATAAAGAATCTTGTGTGAGTTCTAGATGTAGTGCATTTGTTTTTATAACGAGGTCATTGGTAACCAATATTAATTGCGCCGTCGTATATTTTGGATTTAAATTGAGTGTCGTATGTAAAGGCACGCGGTAATAATTGAATCCCCAACACAAATGAAACATAAAATAGAGAAAGGATACAAAGGCTAAAATATCTAAGCCCCATCCTTTGAGGTCTGTTTTAAGGCGTTTACAATTCATAACCGTCCAGCGTATCATATAAACAATCAAAGCAACATACAGCAAATCGCCTACGGAAAATGGAATCCATTTAAAAGCCGTATTTAGGAGTTTAGAGAGAACAGGGAAAATACCTAAACTATAATTAGTCTCTATAAATTCAGGATAGTTCTTCGCAACTTTAGTAATAAAGTATTGAGGAAGTAAACTCAACGCTAGTATGATTTTCCCTTTTTTAGACACCATTCAAAAGTAATAATTTTAATTTATGATCGGTAAGGAATCCGTACCTTTGTGCAACAAAACACACAGCTATTATGAGTCAAGACATACGACAACTGGAGCCCAAAGCCCTCTGGAATAAATTTGCAGATTTGAATGCCGTTCCTCGTCCTTCTAAAAAAGAGGAACGCGTTATTGCATTTATGAAAGATTTTGGAAAAAAATTAAACTTAGAAACTATTGAAGATGCGGTCGGGAATGTCATCATCAGAAAACCAGCGACTACTGGTATGGAAAACCGAAAAGCCATTGTGATGCAGTCACATTTAGATATGGTACATCAAAAAAATAACGATACTACTTTTGACTTTTTAACGCAAGGAATTGAGATGTTTATTGATGGCGATTGGGTCAAAGCAAAGGGAACAACTTTGGGTGCTGATAACGGTCTAGGTGTGGCGACTATTATGGCGATTTTAGAAAGTACTGATATTATACATCCTGCTATTGAAGCACTGTTTACCATTGATGAAGAAACAGGAATGACTGGTGCAATGGGATTAGAAGGTGGTCTATTGAAAGGCGATATTCTTTTAAATTTAGATACTGAAGACGACGACGAAATTGGTGTAGGTTGTGCCGGCGGTATTGATGTGACTGCCATAGGCACTTATAATGAAGAAGATACTCCAGAAACCAAAATAGGCTATTCTATTGTAGTTAAAGGTTTGCAAGGCGGACATTCGGGGATGGATATTCACAAAGGATTTGGTAATGCCAATAAAATTATGAACCGTTTATTGTTTGATGCTTTTGAGAATTTTGGATTACGAATTTCCGAAATTGATGGTGGGAGTTTGCGTAATGCGATTCCTAGAGAAAGTAAAGCAATCGTGGCGATTAATAGTGTACAAGAAGAGGCTTTTAAATATGAAATGGGGCTGCAAATTGAAGCTATTCAAACCGAGCTTAAAACATTAGAACCAGACTTAAATGTAGAGTTAGCTAAAATAGACACGCCTAAAGTGATTATGGATTTGGGAGTTCAAGAAGGTCTAACACGCGCTATTTATGCTGCTTGGAATGGAGTGTATCGCATGAGTGCAGACATTCCTGAACTGGTAGAAACGTCTAACAATATCGCACGTGTAATAATAAAAGGCGGAAACGTCAAAATAGGTTGTCTAACACGATCTTCTGTAGAATCTTCTAAAATGGATTTAGCAATGATGTTGCGGGCTACCTTTGAGCTTATAGGTTGCGAGGTAGAACTTTCTGGAGATTACCCAGGTTGGGCACCCGATATGGATGCATCTATTTTGAAAGTATTGAGAAATTTATATGAAGAGTTATATAATGAAAAACCACATGTTGCTGCTTGTCATGCAGGATTAGAGTGTGGTATTTTAGGTACCAATTATCCTGATATGGAAATGATCAGTTTTGGACCAAATATTAGAGGTGCACATTCTCCGGATGAACGTGCTCAGATTTCATCTGTTCAGAAGTTTTGGGTCTTTGTTTTAGAAATTTTAAAACAGATTCCTAAAGCATAAGTATTAACTATAGTTCATTAAAAAAAGCAGCCGATTGGCTGCTTTTTTTAATTGGTATTGTAGGAGTTATTTTGTTTCAAGCATTTCAATAATAAATATTAAATCGGTGTTCGGTTTGATAGGACCACGTCCTTGTTCGCCATAGCCTAAATATGAGGGAAGATATAAAAATGTTTTATCTCCAACAGACATATTAAAAACCCCTTCTTTAAATCCGGGGATCATTTGTGCTTTTGGATCAAGAGGCATTGCTAATGGGTTGTACGCCCCTTGTTGCTCTTTTCTCAAATCATAAGAACCGCATTTTTCATCAATGGTTTTAATATTAGTTCCAAATAATTTACCATCTGTAAAATAGCCTTGATAGTTCAATTGAACAGTGCTACCTTTTGCAGGTTTTGGGCCCTCTCCTTTAGTGATGTTGTACACAAGTAATCCAGATGCTAATGCTGTGGCTTTACTTTTATAAATATTTAATACAGGTACCATTTCTTGAGCAGCAATCTCCATTTTTTCTTCTGCAATTTTCTTAGCTTCTTCAGCTTTTTGTTTGGCCTCTTCAAGTTTTTGTAAACGCTTTTCTTCTAATAAAGGAAGTTCAGTATTCCAAGTATCGGCGGCATCAAATCTTTTCGCACTAAGTCCTTGACGAATGATGTTTAGTTCAAGTATTTTAACCTCTTCCAGAGGTTTGTTAGAACCAGACGCCACTTTTACATTTGAAATGGTATCAACAACAGCGAAGCCTTTTACAACTTCTCCAAAAACAGCATGTCTGTTATCAAGGTGTGGTGTTGGTTTTTCTGTGATAAAAAACTGACTCCCGTTAGTAGCAGGACCTGAGTTTGCCATGGACAAGATACCAGGTTTGTCATGTTTTAGACTCTCATCAAATTCATCACCAAATTTGAATCCTGGGCTTCCAGAACCAGTTGCCGTTGGGTCACCACCCTGAATCATGAATTTATCAATTACTCTATGAAAAACAGTACCATTGTAATAAGGTTTGCCTTTTAAAGTATCGGCTAACATTGGGTGTGTACCTTCTGCTAATCCTACAAAATTAGCAACGGTTAGTGGCACTTTGTCATAAAACAACTGTATGATTATAGTGTCTTTAGAGGTTACAAACTCGGCAAAAATTCCATCACCTAAGTCTGGATGTTGTTGTTGACAAGCTGTTGAGCTGAGCAGAAGTCCTGCTGCAAATAATTGGATAAATACTTTAGTGAATTTCATTTTAGTTTGATTTTTATTCGGTATTGATTTATTTAAATATATTAATTAGTCGTGAGTTTTAATAAGGAAACATCGCAGATTAGAGGCACATTTCTCCCTATTTTATTGTTGTCTCCATAATAGCCATATGCTTTTTGTGATGGAAACATAAAAGTGATGGATTCGCCTTCTTTCATAAGTTTTAAACCCTCTCTAAGTCCTGTAAACAATTCTTGCTGATCCACATAATAGGAATGTGTTTCTAAGGCTTTGTCTATGTAAATGATTTGACCTTCTAGAGTTTTTAGGGTGTATTTATATTCTATCAAATCTCCAAACACAGGGGTTTTAGTGTTTGCTTCAATTTTAGTAGTATACGTGTATCGAAAGCCATATTCAGAAGATATAAAAGTGTTATCTGAATCCTTAATTACAGCCTCAATTTGTGCATATTCCTTAGAATTTAGCTCCTTACTACGTTCTATTGAGGCATCAATAAACGCGCCCGAATTTTTTGATACAGGACGTCTAGCTTCTGACGGTTTGCAACTGAAAAAAAATAAAAATGTTAATATGAATAACAAGGGGTATTTCATGAATCTAGTTCCGATTTGTAGTCAGACAATATACTAATAAATTTTGCAATAGTGTCTTCAAGATTTAGGGTACTACGTCCTCCAGATGCATTTTTGTGTCCTCCGCCATCAAAATGTGTACGAGCAAAAGAGTTGACGTCAAATGTTCCCTTTGATCTAAAAGAGATTTTAATTATTCTCTCTTGTTTATGTTCAATGAAAATAACAGCAAATTTAGCACCTTTAAGAGATAGTCCATAATTAACTAAACCTTCGGTATCTCCTTTTTGAAAGTTATGCGTATCCAGTTCTTTGTTCGTTAGGCTGATGTATGCGGTATGAAAATCTTCAATATATTTTAAATTATTCAACGCACAACCCATAAGTTGGAGACGCCCAAAACTATTGGTGTCATATACAGCATTATGAATGTTAGATTTTTCGATACCAACATCAATTAAATGTGCTATCACACGGTGTGTGGTACTTGTCGTCAGTGGAAAGCGAAATGAAGCAGTATCGGTCATAATTCCTGTGTACAAGGCTTCTCCAATAGCGATATCAATCAAATCTAAATCACCCATTTTATCTATAAAATGATATACCATTTCACAGGTTGAACACATACTAACATCGGAATAGACAAAAGTTGCATAATCGTCAGGTTGTTGGTGATGATCAATCATGACTTTGATAGCTTCTGCATTTTTAATAGGACTTTCCATAGCGCCACAACGATGAAGGGCATTAAAATCTAAGGTAAAAATAAGATCTGCTTGTTCAATAAAAGTTTCTGAGGAACTTGTTTCTGTTTCATAAATTAAAACCTCATCGGTTCCCGGTATCCATTTAAGAAATTCGGGATAGTCATTAGGTGCAATTACAGTTGTTGAATGTCCAAGTTTTTTAAGGTAATGATAAAGTCCTAAAGTGGAGCCCATAGCATCACCATCAGGGTTTTTATGAGGGACAATAACCACTTTTTTAGGGGCTGTTAATATTTTTTTTAGATCTAAAATTTTTGCTGTATTCATAGCATGCGAATATACAATTTTTTAAAATAATTGGAAAGCGGATTATTTATAGAAAAACCCTATTTTTGCAAAAATATTCATACAAAAATCATGATTACAAACAAAACGTTTACAATGCTTAAGCCAGACTCAGTTGAGAAAGGAAACATTGGAGGAATAATAGAAAAAATCACCGCTTCTGGGTTTAGAATCGTTGCAATGAAATTAACACAACTTACAAAGGCAGATGCGGAAGCTTTTTATGCTATTCATAGCGAGCGTCCATTTTATGGCGAACTTGTAACCTATATGACACGAGGTCCAATTGTGGCAGCTATTCTTGAAAAAGAAAATGCAGTAGAAGATTTCAGAACTTTAATTGGAGCAACTAACCCAGCTGAAGCTGCAGAAGGAACCATCCGTAATATGTTTGCAGACTCTATCAGCGAAAATGCGGTACATGGAAGTGATAGTGATGAAAATGCAGCTATCGAAAGTGCTTTTCATTTCTCAGGGCGTGATATGTTCTAAATTTTAATAAATATACTACACAAAAAGCTGCAATTTTATTGTGGCTTTTTTTTAACCTCAAAAATCACCTAAGAATCAATTTTGCGATGAGGTTTTTGCCAAGAGACTCGTTTAGCATGGCAATGATTTTATCTTTTCCATAACTCAATTCCTCTCTTAAAACTGACGAACTTAGTTCGACATATAACGTATCCTTGTGAAGTTTCACACTAGTGGTGTAGGTATTAACACCATTACCCATCATGTTACTCCAAGCTGCTTCGACGTTGACTTTATCTAGTCCTTTTTCGAGCTTATTTTCTTTGACAAAGGACTTCATCAAATCATCAATTTTAAATGAATCGTTCTGACGTTTACTCATTATTCAAAAGTTAGAGGTTCATAGGGTTTGTAGGTGTAAATAAATCCATCGGCATTAGAAATAACCAAACTTGCCTTGTTAGCACGAATGATTTCTTCACTGTAGGACACGCCATTATTCGTGTAGTTTATCATTAAGTGATTGCCTTTTACAGAAAGTGTAAACTCCGATTCATGTAGAGACATTTCAAAAACACCATCAAAACGAGGTGTCATTTTTTTTCGATAACCAGATAAATCAGCATTTACCTTAAAGTAATCAATTGATCCACTCATTTTGTAGTCTTTCACTTTGTTTTGGTCTTTTGTAACACTTACAATTTCCCAATACCCTTCAACAAATGGAACATAAGTTGTCACATCTGATTGACAGCTGTTTATTAAAACATAACATAAAAGGGTTATTAGTGGTCTCACAGTTGAAATATTTGATAGGATTGGTGTACACTTTTTATGGCCTTCTCTGTACGGTCTGCATGTGTATCGGAAATAAAGAGTTGTCCAAAACTCTCTTCGTTGACCAATTTAATAATTTGAGACACGCGATGTTCATCGAGTTTGTCAAAAATATCATCCAATAGGAGTAGAGGAGTTTCGCCACTTTGTGCTTTTATGAAATCAAATTGTGCCAACTTTAAAGCAATTAGAAATGATTTTTGCTGTCCTTGACTTCCAAATTTCTTAACGGGATACCCTTTAATCAAAAAGTCAAGATCATCTTTATGGGTGCCAACACTTGTATATTGTAGCATCCGATCCTTGTTGATATTGGTGGCAAATAACTCTAGTAATGAAGAATCATTCAGTTGACTGTTATAAGTTAAATCAACATCTTCGTTGTTATTGCTTATGGCTTTATAGCGACTTTTAAAGATCGGTATAAAAACTTCTAAAAATGATTTTCGCTTATTGTGAATCTCATTTCCATAGATCGTAAGTTGCTCATTGTAAACATCTAATGAGTCTTTATTAAAGTTATTATTTAATGCAAAGTATTTTAGTAAGGCGTTTCTTTGAGCGAGTATTTTTGAGTAATTTAATAAGGCATCTAAGTAGCTTTTATCGCTTTGCGAAATGACACCATCCATGAATTTCCGACGGGTATCACTGCCTTCAATAATTAAATCGCGATCGGCAGGCGATATGATTACTAAAGGAAGAAATCCAATATGTTCGCTAAAACGATCATAGGCTTTTCCGTTTCGTTTAATGATTTTCTTTTGCCCTCTTTTAAGAGATACGATTACTTTTTCTTCACGATCTCTCTTTTCATAAAGACCATCGACTACAAAAAAATCTTGCTCATGTCTTATGTTTTGAGAGGCAATCGGATTGAAATAGCTTTTTCCAAAAGATAGGTGGTAAATAGCATCCAAAACATTTGTTTTTCCAACGCCATTAGCGCCCACAAAACAATTAATTTTTGCGTCGAATTCTAACGTAAAGGCATCGAAATTTTTATAGTTTAATAAATTTAATGATTTTAAAATCATATGAAATTGGTCTATATTTTTTATTTATCTTCTTTAAAGGGCTTCAAAAAGATGCTGCAAATTATTGAAAAATAACAAATAATTTGGCTTTTTTTTACGAATAAAAATTATATTTTTGAACCTCAATAATAAAACAACCATGGCAACATATAAAAAAAGAGGCGGAAAACCGTCAACGAAGACAGAAAAAGAGACTTCAATTGAAGATGGATCAACAACCGCTGAGGTTTTTAACACCCTTGACGAATCGGCATCACGTACTGAAGAATGGGTGATAAAAAATCAAAAATATATTTTTATTATTGTTGGATTGTCTGCAGCTTTAGTATTGGGTTATTTAGGGTTTGATAAATTTGTACAAGAACCAAAAGAAAATGTAGCTACAAACGACATGTTCCAGTCTCAACAATATTTTGATCAAGCGGTCAACGGAGCTTCTAAAGATTCTTTGTTTACGTTATCTCTAAACGGAGCAGATGGTAAATATGGCTTTTTAGACATCGCTGACGTATACAGTGGGACAGCTGCTGGAAATTTAGCTAACTATTATGCAGGAATGGCATACCTTAATATGAAAGACTATTCAAATGCAATTACGTATTTGAATGCATTTTCATCTGATGATGATGTTCTTGGTCCAATTGCAAAAGGGGGAATCGGCGATGCATTTGTTCAGTTAGAGCAATTGGATGATGCTTATGATTATTATGTACAAGCCTCTCAACTAAAAACAAACGATTACACAACACCAATGTATCTTCATAAAGCGGGAATGATTGGTTTAAAATTAGAAAACTACTCTAAAGCATTAGCGTTCTTTAACCAAATAAAATCTGAGTTTCCAGATAGTACAGAAGCTAAGGATATCGATGTTTTTATTGGAAAAGCAGAGGCTTTGATTAACTAATTATGGCCACCGAAAACACTAATTTATCTAATTACGATTCATCTACACTCCCAGACGCGACAACATTTCGGTTTGGGATTGTTGTTTCTGAGTGGAACTCAGACATTACAGAAGGCTTGTTAAATGGTGCTAAAGCGACTTTATTGGATTGTGGTGTAGAAGATTCTAATATAAAGACTATTTATGTGCCTGGAAGTTTTGAACTTGTTTATGGCGCTAAAAAAATGCAACAGCAACATGTAGATGTCGTAATCGCTATTGGAAGTGTTATTAAAGGCGAAACACAACACTTTGATTTTGTGTGTGAAGGAGTCACTCAAGGTATTAAGGATTTGAATGTACTTCATGAAATTCCTGTTATATTTTGTGTTTTGACCGATAACAACCTACAACAATCTATAGATCGTTCTGGAGGTAAGTACGGCAATAAAGGAATAGAAGCTGCAATTACAGCCATTAAAATGGCGCATTTAAATCATTCCTTGTAAATTCAATTCCTGTTAATAATTTTTGAGTGACTTCGTTTTTTGATCTTTCAGATTTAAGTACTTTTGAATAGATTCAAAATTTAAACTAATGTTCCAGAAAAAAACCAGAAAATTTAAGCTAAGGTCTTCCTTAAGTTCTCCAGCTGCTGATAATTCTATTAAAAACAAGGAACGATTTCAGCTAAAATCTACTAGAAAATCACGTGGTTTTTCATTAACTTGGCTAATTATTGCATTTGTCCTTTTGTTGATAGGAATATACATATTAGACGTTTTATAAAGTTTAAAAATGGGAATATTTAATACCAAAAAAAATAAGAGATATAGTTATACACCTCGCTTTTATAAAGGCGAACAAAATCCTTTTGAAATAAAACATAAGTTTGACGATCAACGTGTAACCATCCAAAAAACAAATCTGAAAGGAAAATTTACAAATGCCATTGACGATTTAAAAACCAACCCAAATACCTTAGCCAACAGACGCGTTTTCATTATAATTATAATTTTGATCGCTGTATTTCTTTGGATTATAGATTTTGATTTAAGTATATTTTTCTAATACATGGCAGATATCATTCAATTATTACCAGATCACGTTGCAAATCAAATTGCTGCAGGTGAAGTTGTGCAACGGCCAGCTTCAGTAGTGAAAGAACTGCTTGAAAATGCCATTGATGCCGGTGCAACAACCATAAAGTTACTGGTAAAAAACGCAGGAAAAACACTAATTCAAGTTATTGATGACGGAAAAGGAATGAGTGTAACCGATGCACGTTTAAGTTTTGAACGTCATGCGACCTCCAAAATCAAAGTTGCGGACGATTTGTTTAATCTTCATACTAAAGGCTTTAGAGGCGAAGCGTTGGCGAGTATAGCAGCGATTGCTCATGTTGAGATGAAAACCAAACAAGCTTCTGATGAATTAGGAACGTTGCTCACAATAGAAGGAAGTGTTTTTACATCTCAAGACGTTGTGGCTACTCCAAAAGGATCCTCTATTGCGGTTAAGAATTTGTTTTTTAATATTCCTGCGAGACGTAATTTTTTAAAATCGGATACCGTAGAATTACGGCATATTATTGACGAATTCCATAGAATCGTATTGGCACATCCAAACCTTAGTTTTTCGATGTATCACAACGGAAGTGATCTTTTTAATCTATTAAAAGGTAACTTTAGACAACGGATTGTTAATACCTTTGGAGGCAAAACCAATGAAAAATTAGTTCCTGTTGAAGAAACAACCGAAGTGTTAACTATTTCTGGATTTGTTGGTAAACCTGAATATTCAAAGAAATCTAGAGGAGAACAGTTCTTTTTTGTGAATAATCGATTTATAAAAAGTCCTTATCTCAACCATGCTATTTCTGCCGCTTTTGAAGGGGTACTTCAACCAGGAAAACAGCCATCATATTTTTTAAATTTAAAAGTAGATCCTAAAAGTATTGACATCAATATCCATCCTACAAAAACAGAAATTAAATTTGATGACGAACAAACGATTTATGCTATTTTAAGAGCTGCTGTCAAACATAGTTTAGGACAATTTAGTATTGCTCCAGTGCTTGATTTTGATCGGGATAAAAATTTAGATACCCCTTACGGCTTCGAGGGTGGACAATCCACGCTTCCAAAAGTTGAAGTTGATCGTACTTTTAACCCATTTTCAAACCCCAATCAAACCCCACCGTCGTATTCAAAACCTAAAACAGAAGCATGGGAAGGTTTGTATGTTGGATTGGAATCGAAATCAAATACAGACAATGTTAGTCAAGTCAATTATGAATCTGATGAAATGACCTCATCTATTTTCGATGATACTACTGAGAAAAGAGTTCAGAAAACATTTCAGTTACACAACAAGTATATTATCAATACGATTAAATCTGGTATGCTTGTGATCGATCAAAATCGTGCCCACGAACGTATATTATATGAAGAATTCCTTCATAAAACAACAGTTAACGAAGCGGTTAGTCAACAATTATTATTTCCCTTACAGCTTAAGTTCTCAAAATCGGATAACACCATATTAAAGGATGTACAACAGGCCTTAGAAGCGACTGGCTTCGTTTTTTCTGCTTTTACAAATGAAAGTATAGTGCTTACTGGACTGCCAGTAGGGGTTAAAGAGTCCGAAGTCCATATTGTGTTTGAACAACTTATTCATGATATCGAGCATGAAGTTCCCGATGTGAATTTTAGTATCAGTGACTTATTATCCAAAACACTCGCTAAAAGTTTAGCGATTAAAAATGGAAAAAAATTAGAACATGAAGAACAAGAACATATCGTAAACTCCTTATTTTCTTGTAAAGAGCCCTCAATTTCTCCGACTAATAAAACAGTTTTTACAACTTTAAAAGTTGAAGAGCTTGATAAAAAATTTAATTAATATGCGTCAAATAACCCCAACTGTTAAGCATCTTCTAATTATCAATATCATTGTGTTTTTATGCACTTACTTACTGGGAAATAAGGAATTGTTCTATGGTTTATTAGCACTTTATTATCCGTTGAGCGACTATTTTATGCCGTGGCAAGTGTTTACCCATATGTTTATGCATGGTGGTTTTCAGCATTTATTGTTTAATATGCTAGCGTTATGGATGTTTGGAACGGCTGTTGAACGTGTTTTTGGTCATCGTAAATTTTTAATCTTTTATCTCTCTTCAGGACTAGGTGCTGTGGCCTTAACGTTTTTGGTGTACTATATTCAAATATATCCAATATTAAGTGATTTAAAAGCATTGGGATTCTCATTTGATTTTATTAAAGATGCGTCGAGTTTAAATATTATCAGCGATGGGATGTTTCAAGGCGAAATATTAGTATCTAAGTTAGAACCAGTGCTGTCTAGTTATGGCTATAGTTTGAGTCAACTCAACACTGAATCTTTTCGAATGTTATTTGATTTAAATGTTCAAAGTAATGGATCCATGGTCGGGGCTTCTGGTGCCATTATGGGCGTTTTGGTAGCGTTTGGCATGCTCAATCCGAATGCGGAATTGATGATGCTCTTTTTGCCAATTCCCATTAAGGCAAAATATTTTATTCCAGGCATCATCGCTCTAGACTTATTTTCTGCCTTTTCGGGCGTGTCTATATTCAGCCCAAGTAATACTGCTTATATTGCCCATATTGGAGGAGCCGTCACTGGCTTTTTATTGATGTATTTCTGGAAAAAAAATCAATTCGATAAATACCGTTGGAACTAATGACAAGTCTAAACCAAGATATCAGAGAAAAACTATCGAGACTTAATGTGTTTGAGAAAATCATTGTGGTGAATGTGGCTGTGTTTCTTATCAGTTTTATAGTGTTAAGGCGTCAAGGGAGTGGAGTAAATCTCGAGTGGCTCTCGCTTTCAAAATCAGTATCTGAAATGCTTTCAAAGCCGTGGACTTTGTTAACCTATGGATTTACGCATTTTAGTTTTATCCACTTATTTTTTAATATGATTGTCTTGTATTTCTTTGGACGCTCGTTTTCAAACCTTTTTAAACAAGAACTTTCTCTAAAAGTATATATACTAGGTATCTTATCTGGTGGTTTTGCTTTTATATTGGTGTATAATTTATTTCCCTCAGGGATTTTAAAGACCGTAGGGCCTTTAGTCGGCGCTTCTGCTGGTGTACGTGCCGTGATCATTTTCTTATGTGCCTATTTACCAAACAAAGATGTGCGGTTTTTCACCTTTCAATTCCCTTTAAAATACATAGGCATCGCCTTGGTTATATTTGATATTCCTGGCTTGTTTTCTCAGAATTCTGGTGGTTCTGTGGCACATTTAGGAGGATGTATCTTAGGCTATTTTTATGCAAAACAATTTCAAAAAGGAACCGATATTGGTCATTTTATTGATCGTACCATAGCTTATTTTTCAGGAACTGCTGCCCCTTTAAAAACGGTGCATAAAAATAAAAACAAAAAATCTTCTTTTGCTGGTAAGAAAAAAGAGGAATTTGATCGCTTTACCCATCAAAAACAAATTGATCTTATTTTGGATAAAATCAGTAAAAGTGGCTACGAAAGTTTAACCCAAGCAGAAAAGGATTTTTTATTCAGAGCTGGAAAATAGAAACATTTGAAAAATTTAAATTTTCTTAATAAATTAATATTTCTGATAAATTCAGTGGTTGCTGTCTTGTTGTTGTTATCCTACGGGTTAGCTTATGTGCCTCCAAAAACATTTTCTCTTATTTCTGTTTTAAGTTTGACCGTGCCTTTGTTGATTGTGTTAAATGTACTTTTTGTGATCTATTGGCTCATAAAATTAAAAAAACAACTTATTCTTTCATTATTAGTGCTTGGTATTGGGTATACCCATGTTCTGTCATTTTATAAATTCACCTCAGAACATATTGAGAAGACCGAAGACACGTTTACTATAATGAGTTATAATGTGCGCTTATTCAATGTGTATAATTGGATTGATGATGAAACCATTCCTACTAAAATTAAAGATTTTATCAACGATGAGACCCCAAATATTGTATGCTTTCAAGAGTTTGATTCAAGCGCCAATTTAGAGTTTACGTCCTATCCTTATAAACATCAAACCAACAATTCTGGAAGTAAAAAATCTGAATTAGCTATTTTGTCCACGTATAAAATTATAAATTCTGGAAGTATAGAGTTTCCTAGCTCTGCTAATAGCGCGATTTTTGCAGATGTACTCATTAAATCTGATACCCTGCGTATGTATAATGTACATCTTCAATCATCTGGTATTGATACCAATGTTAATGTAGAAACACTCGACTCGGAACAATCAAATAAGTTATTGAATCGTATAGGGACTACTTTTAAAGCGCAACAATTTCAAGCTGAATTGGTTGCTAATCATGTCGCAAAATCGCCTTATAAAGTGATGATGTGTGGCGACTTTAACAATACTGTGTATTCATATGTCTATCGTATTTTGAAAGGTAATTTACGGGACACTTTTGAAACTTCGGGCACAGGCTTTGGAAGTACTTTTAATTTTAAATATTTCCCCGTTCGAATTGATTTTATTTTAGCAGATAAAAATTACACTTCTGGAACTTTCAAAAACTATACAATTCCTTATTCTGATCATTTTCCAATTCTTACAGAACTGACGCTACATAAATAAACAATCGCAGAGGTCAGCAATGATGTGAATACAAAGTCCCATTCCAACTAAACGTGTTCTTGAAGGCACTAATAGACACAAATAAACTCCAATTGCAGCGTAGGAGTGAAGGAGGTGAAAATCGATGCTACATCTCTGAGAATCAAAAAAAGGTGTTGCTAGAAAGTGATCTAAATCTATAACAAAAGTACTTAAAACAACTGCGTAGGATTTCAGCCATTGTTTTTTATAAAACAGTAATACTACCATAAAGGGAACTAAAAAATGTATCCCATAATGGGCAACGCCTTGTACCATATATTAGAAAGTAAGAGGTTGGTTTTTTAGATAACTTAAAGCATTTGGGCCTTCGTTAAATAATAAATCTAAGATACTTAAATTGTTTATGAACCCATACTTTTCTTGGAAAACCTGAATATAGGCCGTGGTTTCAATAGTAGCCTCTTTACGAGCATTGACTAAAAATCGATAATCGGTTTCTGAAGATATTTTTGTAAACTGTTCAGATTTTGAAATTTCACGTTCAAAACCCAAACATTGATTGATTACTGCGATGCATTCAAAATTAAATTCTAAAAGTGACGCTTTCGACGTGGTATAGAGTTCTACTAAATCATCCTCATAATATTCAAAAAACGGCGAAGTCTTATAGGCACTTTCTATGGATTTCCAGTGTATCGACTGCCATTTAGATGTATTATCAATTTTAACTTCTTGGGTATTTTGTCTATTGTTTTGGGAGTAATTAACGGGTATATTTAGGCTCAATTTTCCGTTTGCCCCATAAATATGACTTCGATTTCTATAAGTTTGTTTTTGATAAGAATCGTGTACTTCAAATACGGAATCGTTGTTTTGAACCAACACTGTATAAGTTGCAATGTTTGGTAAATACGTTGGGTATAGAAGTGTCATATAAATGGATTAGACCGTTGCATTCTTTCTTTTACGCCACTTATTGAATCCCCACCAAACAGCTAATAAGACTAAGAATGGAATAAAATAAGAAGTGCGTTCACCATCTGGATGAACAGTTGTGAATACGCGATCCCAACGTATCTTATTGAATCCTGTTCCGTTTGTGTCCCAACTCATCCAAATAAATACGGGTTTCCCAACGACGTGGTTAAAAGGGACAAAACCCCATGCTCTAGCATCTATGGAGTTATGACGGTTGTCACCCATCATCCAATAGTAGTTTTGTTTAAATGTATAAGAATCTGCAAGCTGTCCATTTATGTAAATCTGATTTCCTTTAGTGCTTACTGAGTTTCCTTCATATTCAGTCAAGAGTCGTTTGTAGACAGGAAGGTTTTTTAAATTAATCGCTAATGTTTTTCCTTCTTCAGGGATGTATAGTGGACCAAAAAAATCACGGTTCCAATCGTAGCTAGGATCCTGAGGGAATAATCCAGAATCCGCGTTTCCTTCAGGCTCGATATAGCGCGTTATACTCGCAACACTAGGATGATTTTTAAACACTTTCACTGCAGCATCTGAAGCCGCAGGTATAATAATTTTACTCCCAGTAGCATAAATGCCATCTGTGATATCATAACGTGTTTTTAACTGTTGTATAATACTTCTTTCAAATGTTTTACCGGGTTTTAAGGTGACTTCATAACTAAATTGTAATCTAGCACGGTCCGGAAGTTCATTTTGAATGCCATTAATATATACATAACCATCTCTAATTTCCAGAGTATCTCCTGCTATCGCCACACAGCGCTTAACTAAATTTGTTTTTTTATCGATGGGTTTGTAATAGTTTCTATCAGGTCTAAAATCATTCATATCTAGTAACGTATCTGCTGGTTGATTAAACACAACAATATCATTACGCTCGATGTTTTCCCATCCAGGAACTCGTAAATAGGGGAGCTGAAATTTATTTTTTAAAGATGTGTTTTGTACTTCAAGTCTATCATTAAATAAATAGGATTTTACATTTATGATCGGAATTGTATCATGTACCATAGGAAGTCCTATAGTGGTCATGGGTACTCGAGGACCATAGTGCATTTTACTCACAATTAAAAAATCGCCTACTAAAAGTGATTTTTCAAGAGATGAAGAAGGAATCACATACGGTTGAAGAGAATAGGTATGAACAACTGTAGCTGCAACTATTGCAAACAATATAGAACTTGTCCATTCTCCTGAACCAGATTTAGGAGCTAAACTTCTTTCTTTTTTGTGCTTTACGTCTGTAAAATAGTTTAAATAATAAGCATAAAACCCAAGAGATAATACAGATAAAACTGTATCCGTTGTGGTATTTTTCCCAAAGCTACGTGCGGTTTCTACCCAGATGATAATCATCATAATTAAACTGATCACAGGTAAAAATAACAAGGCTACCCACCATGTTGGTCGGTTGAGTATTTTCATGAAGACGATACCGTTGTAAATTGGCACAAATGCTTCCCATGCCTTTCGGTCAGATTTAATGTATAGTTTCCAAGTTCCCAGTCCATGTATCAGTTGTACTCCTAAGAAAAAAATAAACCATTGTGATAAAGTCATAATATTTTATATGTTAATTTAAATGTCAAATTTATAGGTTAATACGATTTTTTTCAAGCGTTTAACCAATATTTAATACATCATTCATTGTGAAAATCCCAGTTTTTCCGATGAGCCATTCTGCTGCGACTACAGCTCCTAATCCAAAACCTTCTCTTGTATGAGCGGTGTGCGTGAGAGAAATAGTGTCCACTTTAGATTCATAATTGACCGTATGTGTTCCAGGGACTTCATCAATACGTTTGGCAGTAATTGCTAATTTATGTTCATCCTTAGTGGGCGCCAAGTCCCAAGAATCATATGTACTATGTTCTAATACGCCCTCGGCAAGCGTGATGGCTGTTCCAGATGGAGCGTCTTGTTTTTGAGTGTGATGAATCTCTTCAAGGTTTATGGAGTAGTCTGTGAGATTACTCATCATTTTTGCTAAATGTTTATTGAGTTCAAAGCATATATTGACTCCCAAACTAAAATTTGAAGCATATATAAATGCCCCATTTTTGGAATCACATAATGCCTTAACAGTTCCCATTTCAGAAAGCCATCCAGTAGTACCAGAAATTATAGGAATTCCATTGTTTAGTGCCATGCTAATATTCTCAACCGCTGCGCTAGGCATACTAAAATCAATGGCTACATCTACAGTTGTAATGTCGTAGGGTAGACTATCTTTATCAATCTTTAATGTTATTTCATGGCCACGACTAATAGCAATTTTCTCAATTACTTTCCCCATTTTGCCGTAGCCTAATAATGCTATTTTCATATTAAAATTTAAAATTCAAAGATAATCCTAGTTGTGCTGAAGTATCTGGTGTGTCAAAGTCAATAAATGGGTTGATAGCTAAATTTTGATCCATGTTATACTGCAATAAATGGGCATCAACATTAGCATCAATAATATTTAATGCATAAAGTCCTATAGAAATTAACAAGGATAATTCTTTATTTCGTTTCAGAGTACGTTGTGCACGAATTAGAGATTCATTTGATAAAAGCGGTATATTTGTATTGCCATAAAATTCATCATCAGTAAAACCTGCTAATCGTCTTTTGTAGGCATTCCTATAACGATCATATGTTTTGTCATTATCTAAATACAGGTAAATACTTGTTCCTAATGCTGCATACACAATGGGTATTTTCCAGTACTTCTTATTAACGGCTTGCCCCAAACCTGGTAAAATTGCCGAGTAGAAAGCGGCTCTTGAGGGGGCCAAGGGATCAATAGTACTGGATTTAAACTCTACAGTATCTGACTCTTTTTCTGCTTCCTCAGCGTTTTGAGCAAAACTAGTTAACGAATATCCACAAAAAAATACAATGAGCAAATACCTATTTATCACGTTCTATTAATTTTAAGATGCGATCATAATCTTCTTCGGAATGAAATGGAATTAGTATTTTTCCACCACCTTTTTTTTCCATTTTCACTTCTATTTTATGACCAAAATAGGAAGCGATTTTTTGAACTCCATTTTTTACAAATTCAGGCAGATCATTGTTTTTCGTGGGTTTTACAGCTTTTGGGGTATTGTAACTCTTAACAAGAGTTTCTGTAGCTCTCACGGATAATTTATTCGCTAAAATTTCTTTATAAATAGTAATTTGATCTGCGTGAGAATTAATATTTACAATTGCTCTTCCGTGCCCCATACTAATAAACCCGTCACGCATTCCTGTTTGAATTAAGGGGTCTAATTTTAGTAAGCGTAAATAATTAGCAATTGTAGATCTTTTTTTTCCAACGCGTTGACTCATTTGTTCTTGGGTCAACTGTATATCTTCAATTAATCGTTGATAGCTTAATGCTATTTCGATAGGATCTAGATCCTGACGTTGAATATTTTCAACTAACGCCATTTCTAACGCTTCTTGATCATTAGCAACTCGAATATAAGCAGGAATTGTTTTAAAATCTAATAATTTAGAAGCTCTAAAACGACGTTCACCAGAAACTAATTGAAATGTATTGGCTTTGGTTTCACGTACTGTTATAGGTTGAATAACTCCTAATTCTTGAATAGATGATGCTAGTTCACGAATAGTTTCTTCTTTGAATTGAGTACGAGGTTGGAATGGATTGACTTCAATGAAATCTAACTCCAATTCGACAATAGTTCCAATTTGGGTACTATTGTTCTCAACTCCAAGGGAATTATCTCCCACTTTAGAATCTTGTAAAAGAGCAGATAGTCCGCGTCCTAATGCTTGTTTTTTAAAAGCTTTGGCCATTATATTACTGTTTACTGATGATTTCTTTAGCCAAACTTAAGTAATTTGTAGCACCTTTACTATTTACGTCATAATAAATTATGCTTTCTCCGTGGCTTGGGGCTTCACTTAGTCGTACATTTCGTTGTATAATAGTTTTAAAAACCATGTTTGAAAAATGATTTTGAACTTCTTCTACCACTTGGTTAGACAGTCGAAGTCTAGAATCATACATAGTTAGTAATAACCCTTCAATATCTAAGTGTTCATTATGAATTTTTTGAACACTTTTAATGGTATTTAATAACTTCCCTAAGCCTTCTAAGGCAAAGTATTCACATTGAATAGGAATAATAACGGAGTCGGCTGCTGTCAATGCATTTAGTGTCAATAATCCTAAAGAGGGCGCACAATCTATAAGAATATAATCGTAATTAGATCTAACAGTCTCAATAACTTGTTTAAGCATGTATTCCCGTTGCTCCATATTCACTAATTCAATTTCAATGGCAACAAGATCTATATGAGCGGGTATAATATCAACATTTGTAGCAGATGTTTTTTGGATGGCTTGTTCTGCCGTACAATTATGTTCTAATAATTGATAGGTGCCAAATTTTACAGCATCAACATCAATTCCAAGTCCAGATGAGGCATTAGCTTGCGGGTCTGCATCAATTAATAAGACTTTTTTATCCAAAACTCCTAAGCAAGCAGCGAGATTAACCGTGGTTGTAGTTTTTCCAACGCCTCCTTTTTGATTTGCTATAGCAATGAGTTTTCCCATTAATGGTTTGTTTTATTTAGGTAAAAATACAATTATTTATGAGGAATATTAACCAAATTGTTTAAGAATTTAATCAAGTTTTCAACGGAACTTAAATCGTCTTAATTGAATGTACTTTACACTGTTTCTTTTAAAATATACATAAAGAAATTTTTTTCTAAACATACTTGTTTTTTCGGAAATACGATACATCCAAATATTACTGTGTATGTCATTATAGACTAGGCCTAATAAAGTTATGACTTCATTTTTTGTACATCCAATCAGTTTATCGAAATTTTTATGTTTCAATGAAAATGGTTTATAATTATTTAAATTTCGTTCTTTTTCAGTAGCAATAAACGATACATCTTCTTTTGTTTCTTGTAAAATCTGGGGTATCTTTTTCCCTAAAGTTTTTTGTTTTTTAAAGGATTGATTTTTCATAATTTCTCGAGATAGATTGAGGTAGTTTGTAGAGCCTTCACTTGACACTTTATAATCTAAAACACTGGTGCCAAAACTTGGTGCTTCACTTAAGCTTATGTTTCTTTTGACAATGGTTTTAAATATAAGGCCTTGAAAATGCTCCCTTAATTCGCTAATAATATGGTTGTTATGGCTAAGTCGTCCGTCATACATGGTAACCAAAACCCCTTCAATGTCTAGGTTTGAATTGAAATTAGTTTTGACGCTTTTAATAGTTGTTAATAATTTCTGTAATCCGTTTAACGCATAAAACTCACATTGAACAGGAATGATAATGGAGTCAGAAGCAACAAATGAACTCAAAGTTAGATAACCCAACGAAGGTGAGCAATCTATAATGATATAGTCAAATTCATTTCTCAATGAATCTAAGGCTACTTTTAAACGCTTTAAATTGGGGTTTTTAACATTTATTTCAATCTTAGACAGTTTAATTGATCCCGGGATGATTTTTAAATTTGGACTATGTGTTTTTAGAATGCATTGTTCTAAATCGTTATCTCCTTTAAATATATTTACAATTGTAAATTCAATATTTTTTGTAATAATCCCTAAACCAGAAGTAGCGTTAGCTTGAGGGTCTGCATCAATCAGCAATACTTTTTTATCCAACACGCCTAAAGCAGAGGATAAATTTATAGCGGTTGTTGTTTTACCAACACCTCCTTTTTGATTTGCAATTGCTATTATTTTTGATAGTGACATATGAGATTTGGGGTTTCATTTGCAACTTAATTAAAAATATATTTAGATAAAGATATGCCTAAGGTAATTAATTTATTAATATATCCAAAACTGTAATGGCAGTTTTGCTGATTTTTGTACCTGGACCAAAAATAGCAACAGTCCCTGCGTCGAACAAATATTGGTAATCTTGTTTAGGAATAACACCTCCAACTATAACCATAATATCTTCGCGCCCATATGTTTTTAACGCTTTAATAACAATAGGAACTAACGTCTTGTGTCCACCTGCTAATGAAGATATTCCTAAGATGTGGACATCATTTTCTACGGCTTGTTTTGCCGCTTCTTCCGCAGTTTGAAAAAGAGGACCAATATCAACATCAAACCCTAAATCTGCATAACTAGTAGCCACAACCTTAGCACCACGATCATGTCCATCTTGTCCCATTTTTGCAATCATTATTCTAGGACGCCGTCCTTCTAATTTCGCAAATTGATCGGCCAATTTCTTGGCGCTTTCAAAAGATTCGTCATTTTTTAATTCTTTACTATACACCCCCGAAAATGTTTTTATTTCTGCTTTATACCTTCCAAACTCGTGTTCTAATGCAGTACTAATTTCTCCTAAAGTTGCACGTAGTTTAGCAGCTTCCACAGCTAAAGCTAACAAATTTTCTGACCCACTAGCAGCAACTTTCGAAATTTTTTCTAAAATCGCCTTTACTTTTTCTGAATCACGACCTGATTTAGTTTGCTTTAAACGCTCTATTTGCTGTGCTCGAACACGTTTGTTATCAACCTCTAAAATATGTAAAGGATCTTCATCATTGAGTTTATACGAATTAACCCCAATAATAACATCTTGCCCAGAGTCAATACGAGCTTGTTTTCTAGCGGCAGCTTCTTCAATTCTGAGTTTTGGAACCCCTGTTTTTATGGCTTTTGTCATGCCACCAAGCGCTTCAATTTCTTCGATATGATCCCATGCTTTTTCAGCAATTTCTTGGGTCAGTTTTTCAACATAATAACTTCCAGCCCAAGGATCCACCGTCTTAGTGATTTGTGTTTCTTTTTGAAGGTATATCTGAGTGTTTCTGGCAATTCGAGCTGAAAAATCAGTAGGTAAAGCAATAGCTTCATCCAAAGCATTTGTGTGTAAACTTTGTGTACCTCCAAAAATAGCAGCAGTAGCTTCTATACAAGTTCGCGCTACATTATTAAAAGGGTCTTGTTCCGTTAGACTCCATCCACTGGTTTGACAATGGGTTCTTAATGCTAAAGATTTTGGGTTTTTAGGGTTAAATTTCTCAACGATTTTAGCCCATAACATACGAGCAGCTCGAAGCTTTGCGACTTCCATAAAATGATTCATCCCGATCCCCCAAAAAAATGAAAGTCGAGGGGCAAATGTATCAATATCTAAGCCAGCATCTAACCCTTTTCGGATATACTCAAGACCATTGGCTAGAGTGTAAGCAAGTTCTATATCGGCGGTGGCACCTGCTTCTTGCATATGGTATCCAGAAATGCTAATACTATTAAATTTTGGCATGTGTTGACTGGTGTATTCAAAAATATCAGAAACAATTTTCATGGAAGCTTCTGGAGGATATATGTAGGTATTTCGCACCATAAATTCTTTCAAAATATCATTTTGAATTGTTCCACTTAATTGATGCTTTTCAACACCCAGTTCTTCTGCGGCGACAATATAAAAAGCCATAATCGGTAAAACGGCACCATTCATTGTCATTGAAACGCTCATTTGATCTAATGGGATTTCATCAAACAATAATTTCATATCTTCTACAGAATCTATAGCGACTCCGGCTTTCCCTACATCACCTACAACGCGTTCATGGTCACTATCATAACCGCGATGTGTTGGCAAGTCAAAAGCAATAGACAACCCCTTTTGTCCCGCTTTTAAATTTCGTTTATAAAAAGCATTACTATCTTCAGCTGTCGAAAAACCAGCGTACTGACGAATAGTCCATGGGCGTTGTATATACATCGTACTGTAAGGCCCTCTTAAAAATGGTGCTATTCCTGCTGCAAAATTTAAATGCTTTAAAGACGCTATATCTTTTTCCGAATACTTAGATTGTATAGCGATTGTTTCAGCAGTTTCAAAGCGTGTATTATCTTTAACTTCTGCTTTAACACCATCTAAAACAATATGTTGCACTTTTTTTCTACTCATCCTTCAATCGATTTTGTTCAATCTCCTCAGAAATTCTACGAGGGATGATAGGTTCAAGTAGTGTTTTACGTGCATTATGTTTTATAAATGGATAAATTTCTAAATCAGATTTCATTTTATCTGAAACATTGATTTGGAAATGTGTTCCTAAAAGGCCTTCTTGACCTTGGTCAAATAAATCGCTTTCCTTTTGTGCATGTTCTTTTAGTTTTCGTTGCACATTACCCGCTTTAAGGAGTTTTAAAAAACCTCCTTGAGCCTCAATTTCTTTAAATAAATCTAATGATTTTTGGGCCAATTGTTGTGTCAGTGATTCAATGTAGTAAACGCCTTCAGTAGGGTTAGAAACCGTATTAAAATAACTTTCGTTTTTAAGAATTAACAACTGATTTATAGATAAGCGACTTCCAAACGCATTACTTTTATGAAACAGTTGATCGTATGGCATGTTAATAATCGTATCGCTACTCCCTAAAATTGCACTCATACACTCTGTCGTAGAGCGCAACATATTGATGTTATAATCATAAATTGTTTTATTACGATAGCTGGGCTGCGTAAGAATATGACACTCAATTGAAAGTCCATAATCTTTTGTTAGGCTTTGCCATAACAAACGAAGCGCTTGAAGTTTAGCAATTTCAAAAAAGTAATTACTTCCTACAGAGACTTTAAAAACTACAGATTTTATAGCTTCACCACGAAATAAATTCAGGTATTCATTGGAATGGGCTAGGGTATAGGCGAGTTGCTGAACCATACTACCTCCAGCATTTTGAAAAAGGCCTAAGTCAACAGAAATTACACTTTTTAAATTCGCTCCTAAAGATAAACTTTGTTTTAATTTTTGAACATCTGTTTTTAGGTTTTCATGCCAATTTCCAGAGCGTGCCAAATGCCCTACGGGATCTTGTAAGACAAAAAATAAACTATTGTTTTTTTGTGAATAAGCTTGAAGGTTTTTGATTAATTTTTCAGAAAGAAATAAAGGTTCAAAATAAGTAGAAACTGTAGAAGTATCTATGTTTTTTAAAAGTTCGTCAATCGAAATTTTATCTGTTGGAAGTGTAAAATGCAGGCTTTCTGCGCCCTTTTTAATCCATTTAACAGCGTGGAGGTTACTTTTTTCTTCAGAATTCACATAAATAGAATATCCTATTTTCCAATTGGATGCGTTATGATGAATTCTAGGAGCTTTTAAATAGGTTTCAGAATGATAAAATGGTTTTACATCAATACCCTCGATAGAATTCCAAACTAGACGATCGTTAAAATCCTCTCCTTGAAGTTCAAATTGAATCTTTTGCTTCCACGCCTTCGCAGAAGTGGGATTAAAATTTTCAAAAAGCTTCGAGTTACTCATTTTTATTTACGTTTAAACTATCTGCATCTTCAATAATATAAACAACTTCATTTTCTTTTTTCATTTTATAATGCTCACGAGCATATGTTTCAATGCCGTCTGGAGAATTCAAGGTATTAATTTCTCTTTGGTCACTTTTAATCTCACTATTATAAAATTCAATTTTAGAATTCAAATCTTCAATGTCATCATTTAAATCGTTGTGGATGAGCCATGAATTTGCATCAAAAATAACCATCCAAACAATAAATATAACCAAAACAAGAAAATAAATAGTCTTAAAAGGTTTTAGTAGTTTTAAAAAACGGTTTGATTTTTTTTGCATTACAGTTGTTCATTTATAATTGATTTTACCACATTTACAGCAACGGTGTTGTAATGATTATTTGGGATTATGATGTCCGCAAAAGCTTTCATGGGTTCAATAAACTGCTGATGCATAGGTTTTAAAGTGGATTGATAACGCTCCAAAACTTCGTCTAAGTCTCTTCCACGTTCGGCAATGTCTCTTTTTAAACGCCTCATTAGTCGTTCATCGCTATCCGCATGTACAAATATTTTTATATCAAATAATGATCGTAACTCTGTATTAGATAAAATTAAAATGCCTTCCACAATTACTACTTTTTTTGGTTCGGTAATGGTAGTTTCACCAGTACGATTATGTGTTTTAAATGAATATACAGGCTGGTTTATATTTTCTCCTTTTTGTAGTGTTTTTAAATGTGATTCTAGCAATTCAAAATCAATAGATTTTGGATGGTCAAAATTAATTTTACAACGTTCTTCAAAGGATAAATGTGAGGTATCTTTGTAATAGGAGTCTTGGGAAATCACTTGAACTTCCCCTGCTGGAAACTCTGATAAAATTTGATTCACCACCGTCGTTTTTCCGCTTCCTGTTCCACCACCAATACCAATAATTAACATAACCCTCGCTTTTGAATTTAAAACAAAGTTAAGATTATTTTACTGGATTTAGTTTATCGATGAATAATATTAATTTTAAGTCATTATCTACAATTTATTAAAAACTGTTGATAACTTCCCATTCAAATTTTATGTAAAACGCCTATTTTTGCAACCTAAATTTAAAATATGTCTGATACTATAGAGTCTGTTAAATGTTTGATTATTGGATCTGGCCCTGCAGGATATACTGCTGCCATCTACGCCGCTCGTGCCAATATGTTTCCTGTGTTATACCAAGGTACACAGCCCGGTGGTCAGTTAACAACGACCAATGAAGTTGAAAATTTCCCTGGATATCCGGATGGTATTACAGGACCTGCGATGATGCTAGAGCTGCAAGCTCAAGCGGAACGTTTCGGCTCAGATGTTAGGGATGGTTGGGTCACTAAAGTTGATTTTTCTGGACCTATTCACAAAGTTTGGATAAACGGCACCAAAGAAATTCACTGTGAAACTGTAGTGATATCTACTGGAGCATCCGCAAAGTATCTAGGCCTAGAATCTGAACAAAAATATTTAAATCTCGGTGGAGGTGTTTCTGCTTGTGCTGTTTGTGATGGCTTCTTTTACAGAAATCAAGAGGTAGTGATTGTAGGTGCAGGTGATTCTGCTTGTGAAGAAGCACATTACTTATCTAAACTATGTACAAAGGTTACAATGTTGGTACGACGAGATGAATTTAGAGCATCTAAGATAATGGCTAAGCGTGTAAAAAATACAGAGAATATAGAAATCTTGTTTAACACAGAAACTGAAGACGTATTAGGAGATGGTCAAGTTGTGACTGGAGTTCGTGCGAAAAACAATAAAACCAATGCAATTACAGACATTCCTGCAACTGGATTTTTTGTAGCAATCGGACATAAACCAAATACTGATATTTTTCAAGATTTTTTAAATTTAGACGAAACAGGTTATATTATTAATACTCCTGGGTCTTCAAAAACTAATATTGATGGCGTTTTTGTAAGTGGAGACGCAGCGGACCATGTTTATAGACAAGCAGTTACTGCTGCTGGAACAGGCTGTATGGCTGCCTTGGATGCCGAACGGTACTTGGCTTCTAAAGAAGGCTAGTTAACGCAGTTCAGCGCCTAATTCCGATTCAAAACGTTTTTGGATTTTAGACATTATTTTGTCTATCTGAACATCGTTTAGCGTTTTATTTTTGTCTTGTAATGTGAAGCTTATCGCATAACTTTTTTTGCCTTTAGCTAATTTATCTCCCGTGTAAACATCAAAGAGGTTAATGTCTTTTAAAAAGTTGTTTTCAGTTTGTTTTGCTAATTTATAAAGCGTTTCAAAAGTAATGTCTTCATTAATTAGTAAAGAAAAATCGCGTTTAACTTCTGGATATTTCGAAATGCTTTTAAATTTAATGGCTTGCTGATTGATGACTTTTAGCAAGTTATCCCAATTAAAGTTAGCACAAAATACACTCTGTGAAATTCCAAACGACTTTAAAACCGCAGGTTTTAAGCTTCCAAATTCAACTACTGAATTTTTACCAACACTTAGCTGTTGTCCTTCGCTAAACACATCATTAGAAAGCGGTGAAGTTTTTAGTTTTTGAATCCCTAATCGTTCAAATACTGCTGTTACCAACCCCTTTAAATAAAAATAATCGACATTAGTTTCTTCAGAATTCCATCGTTTTTCGGCCTTATTACCAGTTACAAAAACAGTGAGGTGATTATGTTCTTCTTTATTAGCCTCAAAATTATGATACGTTTTTCCAAATTCAAAAAGTTTTAAATCGCTTTGTTGTCGGTTGATATTAAAAGCAATTGCTTCCAAACCAGAAAAAATCAAAGATTGACGCATAACTGATAAATCGGTACTCAAAGGATTTAATATCTGGACATCATGTGCGGGTTTTAGTTGCTCGCTAAAAGTTGTATAATTATCTGTAGTTAATGAATTGCTCATAATTTCATAAAAACCGTGTCCAACAAGTTGATTCGCTATAATGTTTTCAATTTTATAACTTTCAAATTTAGATGTATTTGAGATGGATGCATTTAACTTATTGGTAATACCAATATTATTATATCCATATACTCTAAGGATCTCCTCAATAACATCAACTTCGCGTTGTACATCATTTCGGTACGCAGGAATAGTCAATCCTAAGCCACTTTCAGTAATGTTATTAACCTTTATTTCTAAGGCACTTAAAATCCCTTTAATGGTTTCTTTTGGTAATTCCTCTCCAATAAGTTTATTCGTATTTTCAAAACTTAAAAACACTTGCGAATCTTCAATCTTGTTCGGATATTCATCAATTAAGTCACTTGAGATTTTTCCGCCTGCAATTTCAGTGATTAATAAAGCAGCTCTTTTAAGCGCATATTTAGTGATATTTGGATCGATGCCACGTTCAAATCGAAATGAAGCATCTGTGTTAAGTGCATGTCTTTTGGCAGTTTTTCGAATGCTTACAGGGTTGAAGTAGGCCGCTTCTAAAAATATTGAATTCGTTTCATTTGAAACACCCGAGTTTTTACCTCCAAATACCCCAGCAATACAAAGCGGTTTTTCAGTATCACAAATCATTAAATCATCTTTGTGAAGTGTGCGTTCAACACCATCTAATGTTATAAACTTTGTTCCAGCTTCAAGAGTTTTAACGATTATTTTTTTACCAGATATTCGGTCTGCATCAAAGGCATGTAAAGGCTGTCCTAAATCATGCAATACATAGTTAGTAGCATCTACTACATTGTTTATGGGGCTTAAACCAATTGATTTAAGCCTATTTTGTAGCCATTTTGGTGAGTCTTTTACGGTTACATTAGATATTGTCAAGCCGCAATATCGAGGGGCTCTCAACTTGTCTTCCATGACAACATCTATTTTTAAGCTTCTATTGTCAACATGAAAAGCAGTGACAGAGGGACTAATTATTTTAGCATTAATTCCATGCTGAGATAAACCAGCCATTACGTCTCTAGCTGTTCCAAAGTGACTCATCGCATCTGCCCGGTTTGGTGTAAGCCCAATTTCGAATACGAGATCATCTTCAATGTCATAATGTTTGGCGAGCGCGGATCCAATTTCAAGAGAATCATTTAATATCATTATTCCATCATGAGAGGCTCCTAAGCCCAATTCATCTTCAGCACATAACATTCCGTGACTTTCTTCTCCTCTAATTTTTCCTTTTTTGATGGTCCATGCTTCACCATCTGTTGTGTATAATGTTGTTCCAATAGTGGCAACAGCTACCTTTTGACCAACAGCTACATTAGGGGCTCCACAAACTATAGCTAAGGGGTCTTCTGTACCAATATTGATCGTGGTTATTTTTAAACGATCAGCATTGGGATGCTGTTCGCAAGTGAGTACCTGTCCTACAACAATGCCCTGTAATCCACCTTTGATGGATTGAAAAGGCGCTAAACCTTCGACTTCTAAGCCTAAATCAGTGAGGAGTTCAGAGGTTTTTTCAGCAGTCCAATCAATTTTAATAAATTGTTTTAACCAGTTATAGGATATCTTCATTATGCGTTTTTATATCTTTTGAGCAAATATAAAATAAAGCTATTAGCTAACAAATAAAAAGCCCAACCAAAACGGTGGGCTTTTGTAATCTTTTTATGTGAAGTTCGTTTATTGTCCAGAAAGTTCTTTTACTTCATTTTCAATCATTTCATAAAATTGATCAATTTTTGGAAGAACAACGACACGAGTTCGTCTGTTTTTTGCTCTGTTAATTGCAGTTTCATTATCAGTTAATGGCACATAACTACTACGTCCTGCAGCAATTAATTGAGCAGGATTAACGCCCATTCCTTGTAATTCTCTAATAATTGAAGTCGATCGTTTTACACTAAGATCCCAATTATCAACTAAAACCCCATTAGAATATGAACGACTATCCGTATGACCTTCAATCATAGCTTCAAAGTTTGGTTTATCTGTAATCACTTTTGCTACTTTTTCTAAAACTGTTTTAGCTTTTTCAGTCACATTGAAACTTCCACTTTGAAATAATAATTTATCTGCGATTGAAATAAAAACAACACCTTTTTCTACATTTATTTCGATATCTGGATCATCGATACCAACAGATTTTTTTAAGCTTGAAACAATTGCCAATGTGATGCTATCTTTCTTAGTGATGGCATCTTGTAACCGATTAATTTTTAAATCTCTTTCTTGAAGGCTTTCTAAAGTTTTTTCTAAGTTATCAGCTCCTTTAGACGTCAAAAGTGTCATTTGTTCAGTACTAGTAATCAGTGCGTCATTTGTTTTTCTTAAATCAGATAATTGATCTCTCAAAGCCGTAAGATTTGCGTCTGCAACCGCTTTATCAGACAAACAGCTGTTCAATGTTACAGTAGCAGTATTTAATAAATCTTGAGTGTTTTTTAGTTTTACTTGAGTCGCAACTAATTCTTTCTTAGAAACACAAGAAGCTAGCAAAACCATTGCAATCACTCCCAACATATATATTTTTCTCATATTAAATCGATTTATTTATTTAAGGCTAAATTAAAAAATTATTATACCTATTACAAGAATTGTTTACATTTTTAACAATTTATTAAAAACCTTTTTATTGCGCACAAAATAAGACCATACAATTGAAAGTAATTGGTTGTGTGTTTTTTTGATTGAATGTTGTCGCCTAAATTTGAGTAATCTAGGGGCCGCTTTGTAAAAACTACCATGGGCTTTGATAATTGCAATCAGGTGTTTGGGTTTCCCTTGAAAGAAGAAACGTAACCCGGCAAAACCATCTAAAGTTAACCTTAAAATTACAACAAGACCAACTGGTTTATGTGTGTTTTTAACCAGAGTATACAAGCTATTTCTGAAGTTTAAATAGGTTTTTTTAGGGTTTGAAGTTTTTAAACTCGCAGCACCTACATGATAAACGGTTGATTCTCCAACATATGTTACTGTAAAGCCATTATTTTGAGCGCGCCAGCATAAATCAATTTCTTCCATGTGTGCAAAAAAGGTGGTATCAAAACCCTCAAGACGTTTAAAAGATTTAGTTCTTATGAAAAGACAGGCACCCGAAGCCCAAAATATATCTTTTTGGTCGTTGTATTGTCCGTGATCGACTTCAATTGTATCAAATATTCTTCCGCGACAATATGGGTATCCCAATTGATCAATATATCCACCACCCGCACCGGCATATTCAAATTTATTTTTGTGATGATAATCCAATATTTTAGGCTGAATGATTGCTGTGTCAGGGTTGGACTTAAAAGTGTTTATAATGGGTTTTAACCAGTTTTCAGTGACTTCTACATCAGAATTTAATAAACAAAAAACATCTGCCTCTATTAATTTTAATCCAGCGTTGTAGCCGCCAGCATATCCAAAATTATCGATCAGTTTGATGCATTTAACTGTAGGGTAATGCGCTTCAAGAAATGATACAGATGAATCTATTGAAGCGTTGTCAATCACATAGATATCATGCCCATCAGCATAATTAACAACCGAGGGAAGGAATCTTTCTAATAGCTGTTGTCCATTCCAATTCAGTATGACAATTGCGAGTTTCAAATTTGTTTGGTATTATAGTTTGGAATGGTTTCTAAAAATTCAAAATTTTCCAAATGATGATTCATAGTACAAAAATAATGATTTAATCCGTTGGTAACCATTAAATAGGGCGCTTTTAGTGCTAAATTATACCGTGCTATTTGGTCAAATGCAGCTTGTGTGATTTTAACCTTAGGGGCTTTACACTCAACAACTAATGCTATGCTCCCGTCGGGGTTAAATACAACAATATCATAACGTTTCTTAAGGCCATTGATTACAACAACTTTTTCAACATTAATTAATGAAATAGGGTAGTTTTTTTCTTGTATTAAATACTGTACACAATGTTGACGTACCCATTCTTCGGGTTGAAGAACCACAAATTTTTTACGAATAACATCAAAAATATGAGTATTATTTTTGCTATTTTTGAGCCTGAACGAATATGTTGGAAAATTTAAATTTTGCACAGTACAAATTTGGTAATTTTTTTTGAATGAATACTATTAACCAGCTGATAACTGACATTAAAGAGAGTAAGATTGCGCCTATTTATTTTTTAATGGGTGAAGAAGCCTATTATATTGATATAATTTCTGACTATATTGAATCTCATGTGTTGGCTGAAGAAGAAAAAGGATTTAATCAGATGGTACTTTATGGAAAAGATGTGTCTATTCAAGATATAGTATCCAATGCTAAACGCTATCCAATGATGGCTGAACGCCAAGTTATCATTGTAAAGGAAGCGCAAAACCTTATTAAAACTATTGAGCAGCTTGTAGACTATGCCAAAAATCCGCAACCTACAACGGTTTTGGTTTTTAATTATAAATATAAAGCGTTAGATGAACGAAAAGCACTTTACAAAACACTTGCAAAATCAGCTGTAGTATTTGAAAGTAAAAAAATATATGAAGATACGATACATAGCTAGAGACAAAATTTTTTGAGAGCAAAACAACTTACCATTACGCCAAAAGCCTCTTTAATGTTGACGGAATTTTTGGGAAATGATTTGAGTAAAATTGCGAATGAACTCACTAAATTAGAACTAGTAGTCGGTACTCATAAAGAGGTTACACCTGAAATTATTGAAGAAAATATAGGTATTTCTAAGGACTTTAATAATTTTGAACTTCAGAAAGCGTTAGGACATTTGAACCATAAAAAGGCCTATCAAATTGTTAATTATTTTGCGCAAAATTCAAAGCAACACCCATTTGTATTGACCATTTCTATCTTATATATGTATTTTTCAAAGTTAATGAAATTACATACCGTACGCGATAAAAACCCAGGAACTGTAGCAAGAGCCTTAGGTGTCAATCCCTATTTTGTAAATGAATATATAACAGCCTCACGAAATTTCCCTATGAAACGTATTAGCGGTGTATTGGAAACACTTCGTATTTACGACACAAAAAGTAAAGGGGTAGGCGCAAATCTAAGCCCAAGAGATTTGTATAATGAATTGATTTACAACATTCTTAAATAACGCGTTGCGAACTCAACTTCATCTGTTCATTGGTTTTGTCTATAGCATTAGAAATCATCGTTTCTAATCGCTTGTTAACTAGACCAGAAGGAACTTTATTTATAAGAATACGATTATTAAACACCCATATTACAGTGTTTGATATTCGTTCTTTTTGTTGAATTATGGAATGCCACGTCTCTATTAAAACTTCCTTCCAATCTCTAGTGGGAACAGTTGTTAATTCAAAGGGGACTTGATATAAAATGGAAGGTGCTGTATTTACAATCGAAATCTCCTTGATGAGCATCCGCTTTAATAGAATGTGTTCTTGTTTGGAAAGGAATTGACTCCTTCCATCTGTAGGTGTGTTCATAATAACGGCAATTTGGGGTTGCGTGTATAAAGATAAAAAAAAAAAATTAAAACGTCTTTTACTGTTTAATTATCAATTGATCGCTGTGCAAAAATACTAGCTCCAATAATTCCTGCATTGTTTTTTAATTCTGCACCTTTAATGGGAGTTTGTAAGTCGATATACTTCTCAAATTTCTCCATTTTTTTACTCACACCACCTCCAATGATAATAAGATCGGGATTGAATGTTTTTTCCACGTGATTTAAAAAGAAATTAACCCGTTTTGCCCAAGCTTTAAAACTCCATTCTTCGCGCTTTCTTGCAGAATCTGCTGCAAAAGCTTCCATGATGTCTCCTTTACGACCATACATACGACCCAATTCAAAATTTGATAACAACTGTCCATTATAAAACACACCTGAACCAATTCCTGTTCCTAGAGTAATTGTAATGACTAAGCCCATTTGGTTTTTACCAACTCCAAATTCCATGACGCCCATGGCAGCTGCATCCGCATCATTAACAATATAATAGTCATGGCCAGTTTTGGATTTAAACAACGCATCTACCTGTGTATATTGCCATGATTTATCGAGATTGCCATACTGCATCGCTTTACCATTTTTTATAACCGTTGGAAATGAAATGCCAACAGGGCCTTTCCATTCAAAGTGTTCTAAAAACGTTTTTAATTCGTTAGCGATACTTTCAGGAGTAGCAGGTTTTGGTGTTGGTACTCGATGTCGATCGCTTAAGAGTTCTCCAGTTTCAGTATCTACAATGGCGCCTTTTATACCAGTACCTCCGATGTCTATGCCTAAAATTTTCATTTGTGGGTTTTTTAAATTAATCTGTGATTTCTTTGAGTCGTTCCCGAAAATCGTACTGTAAATCTTCGTGTAACTTTATAATTTTTTTCTCAATATTCTCAACCTGCTTCAAATAGATGTTTGTGAGCGTAACATTGTTTTTTATTGAGGGTGTAAAGGTTTTGAGTTTGTAACAATAATAGAGTAGGAGTTCAACTTCGGTTTCTTTATTGTTTGAATAGCGTGCATGTTTTTTAAGCATTCGAAGAATTTTACGCACACTTTTCTTGATGTAAAAATAGCTTTTGGTGTTGATGTCCTCAAACAGTAAATCGGCCTCTTCTTTGATGCCTTCAACATAATAGGCTTCATCATCCGATTCAAAAAGTAAATAGGTGAGCAACTCTTTGTTTTCCAGTTTAAAACGTGCCAATCGCAGACAAAGTGTCTTTAAATCTTCTGAATTTAAGGTTTCTAATTCTTTTTTGAGTTGTACAACGTTGGCTGCTTTCATAGCGGTTGTAATAATACAATTTTTATGGAAGCAACGCAAATGGAAAAAACAAAGTTGTGGCGTGTTTGGTTCTGTAATTTTCAGCGCAAGGCGTTTTTTAAATTATTTTATTTGAAAAATTTAGTTTTGTTATGTTTTTTTTTAATTCGTTTAAAAACCCCTACATATTTAAAATCTCCAATTGCCCGTAAAAGAAATAGTATTGGAATGATTCAACTTCCATAAGTCATCAACCATAAGGAAAGATTGTAATCAATTAACCCAGATTTGAGCGCATAAAACCCTCCAAATACTGTTAATACAATTCCAACGATTGCACTGTCTATTTTTCTTGGATTTAAGACTCTTTCTCCGTTTTCTTTAGTGGGAATCGATTCGGTAAATCCAAATTCTCCTCCAAAGACCCAGATGAAATGAATCACTCTAAGTGCCATGAATATGAGAATTAATGTTATTTATAGCCCCATAATTTTCTTATTTTGATATTAAATTACTAAATAAACACACAGAATTGTTACTCAAAATTTAACGTTTATAAGTCTTCGTTTAACTTACATTGAGTAACTTTTTTTTGTATGTAGTTAAGTCGGAAAATTTGCATGAGAAATTATAAACCTACTCATGAAATCCTGAATATCTCAGAAAGTAGGTTTAGATTGATAATTTATTTATTTATTGAAAGATATTTTATTCATTTAAAACTATAATTGTTTCAATTATTTTATTTTCTTCATCAATATTGACCTTAGAAATCTTCCCGTTTTCCATATAATTAATGAATGCGGTTTTATCGGATTTTTCTAATGTTACTTTTATATATTTAGTATCAACTCGTTTTAACGAACCAGTAAGTGCATCAATACCCCATCCAAGAATACCAAAACCATTTAATATTGCTACCAAATTAAATTTATTGTCCATAACTACAACTCTTTCTTTGTAGTCATCTAATCTAAAATCTATTCTATCGTCAGCTCTTACTTTGAGTTGAACTGGCGTTTTTCCTTTCTCAAAACCATTCACAAATACCTTAGCTCCAGAGGGTTCAGTTTCAAATAAAACGGTTCTTTTTGATCCAGTCAAAATTGATGCGCAACTTGTAGTTAACATAATTGTCAAAGTCATTGCCATAATTGAAATTTTTCTTTTCATAATATATATTTAAATTAGCCTACTTCAGTTTATAGTCTTGTTTCAGCATAACTCCGACTTTTTTATTTTTTTTGTTTCAACTAATCTTTAGTTTTAATTCAATAATCAAAACAAGGACACCACAAAATATTCTAATGTAAAGCCGTTCCAAGCACTACAATCACTTAAAAAAAATAGAAAAATTGGTTATGAAGAAAAGCGATGGGACCTCACTTCGATATAAATATATAAAAAAAATCACTACACTTTCAAATAATCGTATTTTTGCATCTTTATGGATTCAATCACACAACTCGTATTAGGCGCCGCTTGTGGCGAAGCTGTTCTCGGAAAAAAAATTGGCAACCGTGCTTTGCTTTTTGGCGCGATAGGCGGCACCATCCCAGATTTGGATGTCTTTGTTGGCAAACTGTTGTTTAACAATGAAATTGATGCGATGGCGTTTCATCGCGGGTTTATGCACTCATTTCTGTTCGCTATTCTGGCGGCTATTGGATTTGGAATGCTCGTATTTTGGATATATAATCGAGGGAAGCGTTATGGTATGACCACTCAAAAAGAATGGATGTGGTTATTTTTTGCTTCTATTTTTACCCATCCTATTCTAGATTCATTTACAGCTTACGGGACACAATTATTTTCGCCTTTTTCAAATTATAGAGTCGCCTTTAATAACATCGCCGTTGCCGATCCGATGTACACCCTTCCTTTTCTAATCGCCTTAATTATCATGATGTGTTTCAAGCGAACATCAACTAAACGTCGTTTGTTTTTACAGTTAGGATTGGGGATAAGTTCGTTGTATATGCTCTTAACATTGGTGAATAAATACCATGTTCATGGTGTGTATAAACAGGCGTTGGCAGACCAACAGATTGATTATTTACGGTTTCAAACACAACCCACCATTTTAAATAACATTCTGTGGTACGGAATTGCCGAAACCACGGATGCCTATTATGTGGGGTTTTATTCGATTTTAGATACAGAAGCCACCGTTAATAAATGGCACAAACTTCCAAAAAATCATGAGTTGATAGAAGGGATGCCAACAGAATTAGAAACGCTTGCTTGGTTCAGTGATGGCTATTACAACTTAAATGTAATGGACAAGTCCGATACATTTTTGTTTAAAGATTTACGCTATCCATTAATGGATGAAAATGATCCAAATTCCTCGATTTTTAAATTCACTATCACTAAAACAAACGACCGATGGGAAGCCACCCCATTTTATGTCTCCGATATTAATGAAGGGGCAAGGGACGCATTTTGGACGCGCCTCAAAGGAATTTAAGACAAAACGCCCACAGTTTTCATACAGGCTTTGATCTTTTGATACGTCCGTTCGATGTCATTATCCAGTCCAATTGAAAATCGTATCAATCCATTGCTTAGTCCCATAGCTTTTTGTTCATCTTCTGGAATCTCGGAGGATGTCGAACTTCCTGGGGCACTAAACAAGGTTTTATAAAACCCTAAACTCACGGCTAAATAGCCTACGTTTTTTTCTTGCATAAGTTCCATTAATGCATTAGCGTTTTCTAAACTACCAACATCAATTGTCAGCATGCCTCCAAATCCATATTCTGTATTCATCATAGATTTAAAAAGCCCATGTGACGGGTGAGATTCAAGCCCAGGATATACGGCGGTTATGCCATCATTTTCAAACTTTTCAGCTAGATACAAGGCATTTGCACTGTGTTGTTTCATTCGAATATGAAGCGTTCTAAGATTTTTGAGTATAGATGACGCTGGACGACTGTCCATTGTAGACCCAAACAACATGCCCGCTCCATCAATTACACTTTTCAAACAATCAATCATTTCTTGTGTGCCACAAACTACTCCGCCAATAGTGTCACTCGATCCATTGATAAATTTAGTAAGACTATGAATCACAATATCAGCACCCAATTTGTTTGGAGAAATTGATAAGGGCGAAAACGTATTATCGACTACTAATTTTAAGTTGTATTTTTTTGCAAGTGCTGCCAATTCTTTGATCTCAGCGACTTCTAGAAGTGGGTTACTAACCGCTTCACAATACAAAACTTTGGTCTGTGGGGTAATGGCAGCTTCAATAACGTCTAATCGAGTTATATCCACAAAGCTTGTTTTAATATTAAGTTTAGGGGCAAAGTTTTTAAGAAACGCATAGGTGCCCCCATAGATCGTGCGGCTTGACACGATATGATCGCCCGCTGCACAAAGTTGCATAAGCACTGCCGTTATAGCACCCATTCCAGATCCAAATACATTGGCCGTTTGGGTACCTTCCATAGCTGCTAGCGCTTCGCCAAGGTATAAGTTGGAAGGCGTAGTATGACGCGCATATAAATGACAGCCTTCTGTGTTGCCTTCAAAAGTATCTGACATTTTTTTTGCAGAAGTGAAGGTAAAAGTGGTCGCATCGGAAATAGAGGGGTTAACACCTCCGAATTCTCCGAAATATTGTAAATCTTGTATGTTGTTTGCGGGTTTAAAAGCCATGATTGTTGTGTTTTATTATATATTCAAATTTCATCATATTTAGAGTTATAAACAACAACTTTGTTTGATTGTAATAAATAAATCTATGTATTTGTGTTTATATAGATAATAAATTTATATTTTTGATTTAAACTATTTTTAACTAGAAAATTATCCAAAATGAAATTAGATACTATAGACACTCAGTTATTAAATTTCCTTCAAGAGGATTCAAAACAAACGAATAAAGAACTCGCATCTAAACTTGACATGTCGGTAACCGCGGTTTATGAGCGTATAAAAAAATTAGAAAAAGCAGGGGTGATTAACAAGTATGTCGCTCTACTTAATAAACAAAGTGTTGGAAAAGATTTTGTAGCATTTTGTCATATAAAATTGGTCAAACATTCTCAAGACCTCGTGAACCAATTTGAAAAAGAAGTTGCCACTATTGATGAAGTTTTAGAAGCTTACCACTTGAGTGGAGATTATGATTACTTGCTCAAAGTTCACGTAAAAGATATGGCGACTTTTAGAGAGTTTATGGTGAATAAGCTTACCAATATTGCTCATATTGGGAGTAACAATAGTATGTTTGTGATTTCTGAAGTGAAACATACCACGGCTGTAAATATTTAGCCCTCAATTTATTCTTCCATTGAATATATGTTTGTATTTTTGTGTGAAATAAAAAAAAATAAATAATATGAAATCATATGATGTTGCTATCATAGGATCTGGGCCTGGCGGCTATGTCGCTGCTATCCGTTGTGCACAATTAGGCATGAAAACTGCGATTATTGAAAAATATTCGACTTTAGGTGGCACCTGTTTGAATGTAGGGTGTATTCCAAGTAAAGCTTTATTGGATTCATCGCACCATTACGAAGATGCTGTAAAGCATTTTGAAGATCATGGTATTGAAATCCCAGGTGAAATCAAAGTCAACCTTGAAAAAATGATTGGTCGTAAACAAGCAGTCGTTGATCAAACCACTGGAGGAATTGATTTTCTAATGACTAAAAATAAAATTGATGTATACCATGGGGTGGGCGCTTTTAAGGATGCGACACACATTACTATTAGCGGCGATTCTACAGAAGAAATTGAAGCGAAATATAGCATCATTGCAACCGGAAGCAAACCCACAACGTTGCCATTTGCAACGGTAGATAAAGAACGTATCATTACATCTACAGAAGCCCTAAAATTAAAAGAAATCCCTAAACACTTAATCATTATTGGAGGTGGTGTGATTGGATTAGAACTTGGGCAAGTATATAAACGTTTGGGATCAGACGTTACGGTTATCGAATATATGGACCGCATCATACCAACCATGGATGGTGGACTGTCTAAAGAATTAAATAAAGTATTCAGAAAACAGAAATTTAATATTAATGTCTCTCATAAAGTGACTTCAGTACAACGAAGTGGCGATGAAATAACAGTGACTGCAGAAAACAAAAAAGGGGAACTTGTTGAATTCAAAGGTGATTATTGCTTAGTTTCTGTAGGAAGAAGTCCTTATACAGCAGGTTTAAATGCTGAATCAGCAGGGGTTAAGCTTACCGATCGCGGACAAGTAGAAGTCAATGGACATTTACAAACGTCGGCGTCTAATATCTATGCCATTGGCGATGTTGTCAAAGGGGCGATGTTGGCACATAAAGCTGAAGAAGAAGGCGTGTTTGTAGCGGAATCAATTGCTGGTCAAAAACCACATATCGATTATAATTTAATCCCTGGTGTTGTGTACACATGGCCAGAAGTTGCTTCTGTTGGAAAAACAGAAGAACAACTAAAAGAGCAAGGGGTCGCTTATAAATCAGGTCAATTTCCTATGCGTGCTTTGGGACGTAGCCGTGCCAGTATGGATTTGGATGGATTTGTGAAAATTTTAGCAGACGAAACTACTGATGAAGTTTTGGGAGTTCATATGATTGGTGCACGTTGTGCAGATTTAATTGCCGAAGCCGTTGTAGCCATGGAATTTAGAGCTTCTGCTGAAGATATTTCTAGAATGTCACATGCACACCCAACGTTTGCTGAAGCCATCAAAGAAGCTGCTCTAGCTGCAACTGAAAACCGTGCATTGCATGTTTAATCTCTTTTAAAAGTAAGTTATGTAACCCTCCGAATTGGAGGGTTTTTTTTGTATTCAATTTAAAAATATTTATTTTCATTTGCTATTAGTTATTAATTTTTATATATTTAACTCGCTGATATATAGTGTTTTGACTAACTTTTTATAAAAAAAGTTAAACAAAACTTTTAATAACACAAATGGAGTCTTTTTTTAGTTCTCCAATGAAAATACTAGTATTAACTTTGAATGATTCTTATTTACCTTACAAGCTAACAGATGATGCGTTAGTGGATCTAATTGTTACATCACATGACCCTATTTTCTTTAAGGTACTGTATGAACGTTATGTTTTTATGGTGTATAATAAATGCTTAAGTTTTTCAAAAAACAACCATGAAGCTGAAGATATTTGTCAAGACATTTTTTTGAAATTAATAGACAAAATTCAAACCTTCAAAGGCGCATCAAAATTTTCAACATGGCTGTATGCATTTACATATAATCATTGTGTGAATTATTACCATCGAAATAAGTTTAAAAAGTACGAAAAGAATGCATTAAATATTGATCAAATTTGTGAGGATACTTCAAAACAAGGTTATGAGGACGATAGCAACCAAACACTTCAGCTAGAACGATTAAATGTAGTAATGGGGTTAATTTCTAGAGATGACAAAGAAATATTAATTTCAAAGTATCAAGAGTTTAAAAGTATTAAAGACCTCATGAAGCTTCACAATGTAGGGGAAAGTGCAATCAAAATGAGAATAAAACGTGCTAAAGAAAAACTATTAGGAATGTATAATAGTGTTTACTGCGATGTAAGGACATAATCCTTATTTCTTATTGCGTTTATTATAATTTTTATCGCCTCTTGTTTTGGGTTTTTTATACTTCTTAGCAATAATAAATTTATAAGAGCCTCCTAAATTTTCTTTTTTATTTTTATCTTTTTTCTCGTGAAATGCAGGACCTGGCGCATCTTCATCTCTTTGTTTGTGAGGATTATACGGTTCTTTTAATTGTGGGCGTTCTTCTTCGATAAGTTCTGTTGAAATTTCAACAACGTCAGGAAGTTCTAAAGTTTCAATCTTCATTTTCATAAGAGTTTCAATTGCATCTTTAGCATCAGCTTCGTTATCTTTTGAAAGAAGTATACTTGTCCCTTTACGTTTTGCACGTCCTGTTCGTCCAATTCTATGCATATAGTTTTCTGGATATTCAGGTGTATCGAAATTGATTACATGTGATACATCATCAATATCAAGTCCACGTGCCATAACATCCGTAGCTACTAAAATCCTATTAAACCCTTCTCTAAACTGCTCAATACTTCGTAGTCTATAGTTTTGAGTTTTATTGGAATGAATAACACAACAGTCGTCATGAAACACTTCTTCTAGTGATTCAAAAAGCCGATCTGCCATACGTTTATTAGACACAAAAATGAGCACGCGATAATAGGCTTCACGGTTCTCCATCAGAAACCGAATTAAATTTACTTTTGTATAATAGTTAGGGACATCATAGCGAAATTGCATGATATTATCGAGAGGAGTTCCAGATAATGCAACTGAAATACGTTCAGGATTAGTGAAAAAATCGGTAATCAAAGCATCGACATCTGCAGTCATTGTTGCAGAAAACATAATATTTTGACGACGTTCCGGAAGCAAATCAAAAATATTAATTAATTGGTGTCTAAATCCCAAATCGAGCATCACATCCACTTCATCAATGACCAGTTTTTGAATGCTTTTCAGTTGAAGAACACGACTTAAAGCTAAATCATATAAACGTCCAGGAGTTGCCACTAGAATGTCAATTCCGTCTGCTATTTGTTGTTTTTGAGTATTAATATTAGTGCCACCATAAACACCTAAAATACGATTGTTTGTATAAACGTTTAAATCATTTAAGGAATCTACGACCTGAACAACAAGCTCTCTTGTAGGGACTAAAATTAGAACTCGAGGGTTTTCTTGTGTGGAATATATTAGGTTTCTAAGAAGGGGTAGGGAGTAAGCTAACGTTTTACCAGTTCCAGTTTGAGCAATTCCAACAACATCCTTTCCTGAGCTAATGACATTAAATGAGGTTTCCTGAATAGGTGTAGGTTCTATAAATCCTAAATCTTTAAGCGCATTGCTCAAAGGTGTGGTCAGTTTAAAGTCTTCAAAAGATAGCATTGGAAATAATTTTGCGTCAAAGGTAAGGTATTCTTATAAAGTGACGATTTATTATTTAGAACTGATTAACTTTGTATTGAAAATAATTAGTCTTTGCGACAACATAAAGAAATTACACGCCGTACCATAGATGAGTTTAAAACTCAGTTATTAGATTGGGCTCAACAATTTGAAGACATTGTTTGGCTTGATTCTAACAACTATTCACAACCTCACAGCTCCTACGATTCAATTTTAGCAGTAGATGCATTTACGAGTATTGAAACGGATGCTTTTGAAGGTTTTAAAAAACTAAATGAGTATCAATCGATTACTGAGGATTGGATTTTTGGATACCTTTCTTATGATTTGAAAAATGATATTGAACCGCTAAAGTCTCAAAATTTTGATGGACTTCATTTTCCAGACCTTTGTTTTTTTCAGCCTAAAAAGTTGTTTTTTTTTAAAGATAATAAAATAACTATTAAATACTTAAATTTCGTTGCTGATGAAATTGATGACGATTTACGGACTATTGAAAGTATGTCAGTCCAAAATAATTCATCTTCTAAAAACAGGATTACAATTGAACCTCGAATTTCAAAAAAAGCATACCTTAATAAGGTTAATAAGATGTTGTCTCACATTCATAGAGGGGATATTTATGAAGCTAACTTTTGCCAAGAGTTCTATGCAAACGCAAATTTAAATCCTCTTGAAACCTATTTAAAATTAAATGCCATTGCACAGACTCCTTTTGCCACCTTTTTTAAAAAAGGAGATCACTATTTGTTATCCTCTTCTCCAGAACGGTATTTAAAGAAATTAAGATTAGAAATCACTTCACAACCTATTAAAGGCACCAGCAAACGTTCGCAGCACCTAGGTGAAGACGCAGCCTTAATAACCGCTTTAGAAAGTGATCAAAAGGAACGAAGTGAGAATATAATGATTGTAGATCTCGTACGTAATGACCTGTCTAAAATTGCCCAAAAAGGAACAGTTAAAGTAACAGAATTGTGTCAAGTTCATAGCTTCAAACAAGTGCATCACATGATTTCAACGGTTCAGGCAACTGCTTTACCAGCTGTGTCACCAGTTGATATTATTTCAGCAACCTTTCCAATGGGAAGCATGACTGGAGCGCCAAAAATATCCGCAATGAACATTATAGAATCTCTCGAAGAAACAAAAAGAGGTCTTTATTCTGGAGCTGTTGGGTATTTCACACCCGAAGGAGATTTTGATTTCAACGTCGTTATTAGAAGTATATTATACAATGCATCTAAGTCTTATATTTCATTTTCAGTTGGAAGCGCCATCACTTCGAAAAGTATTCCAGAAAAGGAGTATGATGAGTGTCTTGTTAAAGCCAAGGCAATGCGTAGTGTTTTGGAAAATTAATTTGTAGTTTTGACCCATGCTTAAAGCCTTTCAAAATCTTTTACAAACACAGTTCTTTTTTTTAAGAAACACACCGCTATTACTTGCTGTTTCTGGTGGACTAGACAGTATGGTATTAACAGATTTATGCCGTAAATCTGGTTTAAATATGGCTTTAGCACATTGTAATTTTAAACTTAGAGGTGCTGAAAGTGATGGCGATGAGAAATTTATTAAGGACTTTGCAAAAGAGAATAATTTAGAAGTTTTTGTCACACATTTTGATACAGAAACACATGCACAGACTAATAAACAATCTGTTCAAATGGCAGCACGTCAATTGCGATATGACTGGTTTGAAACTTTAAAAAACGATCATGGGTTTGAATATATTTTAACCGCCCACCATGCGGATGATAATTTAGAAACTCTTCTTATAAATCTTTCCCGCGGAACGGGATTAGATGGTCTTACAGGAATTCCAGAAGTTAACGGCGCAACTGCCCGCCCTTTGTTAGGGTTTTCTAGAAATGATATTCACAACTACGCACTTCAAGAACAGATCCAATGGCAAGAAGATAGTTCAAATAAAAGCATTAAATACCTTCGCAATAACATACGACATACCATCATTCCACTTCTCAAATCATTGAACCCTTCTTTTATTGAAAATTTCCAAACAACTCAAAGTCATTTAAAAGAGACACAGCTCGTTTTGGAAGATTATATGTTGGAAGTAGAGGACAGGGTTATTGAATCAATCGATGAAGATAAAATCGTGTATAATGCCAACAAAATTCAAGCTTTAAATAATCCTAAAGCGTATTTATATCAGTTATTGAAATCGTATAATTTTACGGATTGGACACAAATCGTAACGCTTTTAGAAGCACAGTCTGGAAAGCAAATTACTTCTTCAACGCATCGATTGTTGAAAAATAGATCGCAATTAATATTAAGTAAATTATCAAATTCAACTGCTACAGCTGTAAACATATTAATTGGAGAATCTCAAACCGTTGTTTCTATTCCTGGTCAACCGTTTAATTTATCATTAGAAATCACGTCCTCTATAGGATCCATTTCAGAAGATATATTATATTTAGATTTCGAATCTCTTAGCTTTCCATTGAAACTTTCAAACTGGAGTGAAGGCGATTATTTTCACCCTTCTGGAATGAAAGGTAAAAAGAAGTTGAGTAAGTATTTTAAAGATGAAAAACTCTCATTAATAGAAAAAGAAAACACACTCGTTATGTATAGCGGAGATGCAATCGCTTGGATCGTAAACAGGCGTGCAGACCAACGCTTTCTAGCAAACCAAAATAGTTCTAAAATTTTAAAACTTGTAATAAAACATAATGCCCATAGTTAAAAGCACTTTTAAAGCACATTTCAGATTTCGTAGCGGGTTTATATCTACAGTTTATTCAGGCTTAATTCGTCGTTTAAAAATCAATCAAACAAGAGAACGAATCACCCTTAGAGATGATGATTTTATTGATTTGGATTGGAGTTACAGTCCAAAGCCTACAAAATCCGTTATTATTTTATTTCATGGTTTGGAAGGACATGGTCAACGGCCCTACATTACGGGTCCTGCCTTACATTTCAATGCCAATAATATCGATGCAATTTGTGTTAATTTTCGCTGTTGTAGTGGCGAATTAAACCGCTACTATACAAGTTATCACTCTGGAAAAACTGATGATGTTGAGGATATTATTAAATATGTAGTCTCTTTAAATAAATACGATTCAATTTTCTTAAAAGGGATTAGCCTAGGCGCAAATATTCTTTTAAAATATTTAGGGGATGGATCTAAGGTTCCAACGCAAGTTAAAGCCGCAATGGCAGTTTCTGTACCGTGTGACTTGTCAGGTTCAGCAAAAGCATTACATACGTTTAAAAATTTACCTTATCATATTAGTTTTAAATGGGGATTAGTCAAACGTTTAAAATTAAAACAAAAACAATTTCCTGATGCCATTTCCAAAGCTAAAATAAAAACGATCAAAACATTGAATGATTTTGACGAAGTCTATTCATCTCGCGCTCATGGTTTTGAAAATGCACAAGATTATTATGAAAAATGCAGTAGTCTTCAGTTTTTGGAAGCAATTAAAACACCCGTTTTAATTTTGAATGCGTTAAACGATTCCTTTTTATCTAACGAATGTTATCCATTTGAAGCTGCTGAAAAAAATCCAAATGTATTTTTAGAAACGCCTGAACGCGGCGGACACGTTGGATTTATCAATTGTGATGGGTATTATTATAATGAAACGCGAGCACTAGATTTTTTCTTAGAACGTGAGTAGCGTCTTATATATCTTATCCATTGGGAATCCCATGACGTTGAAATAGGACCCTTCAATTTTGGTGACTCCAATCTGTCCAATCCAATCTTGTATGCCGTAAGCACCTGCCTTATCAAGCACCTTAAAATTATGGATATAATACCAGATTTCGTCATCACTCAGCGGTTTAAAAGTCACTTTGGTCACGGAGTTAATGGTTTTTTGAGTCGTAACAGATTTAAAACATACAGAAGTAATCACTTCATGTGTATGGCCACTTAAGGATTTTAGCATTTCAAAAGCATCGTTGTTGTCTTTCGGTTTTCCTAGCGCTTTAGCGTTAAACCACACAATAGTATCACTTGTAATAAGGATATCATTAGGATTTAGTTCTCCTACAAAAGGCATCGATTTAAGCTGCGCTAAATAGTCCGAAATTTCAAAATGTCGAAGTCTATGAGGGTATTCTTCTTTTACAGGTTTAATTCGGATTTCAAAATCAAGACCAAGCCCTTTAATCAGTTCCTGTCTTCTCGGAGATGAAGAGGCTAATATAAGATGTCTTGATTTTAAAATTTCTGCAAGCATTGTTTATAATTTAATCATATTGCGCATCAAATGCTTTCATCCAAAAGCCTTGAACTTTTAAAACTTGTTCTATAATATCACGAACAGAACCTGCACCACCATTTTTATGTGAAATGTATTTTGAAACGGCTTTCACTTCTGGGACTGCATCTTGAGGGCAGGAAGGAAGACCTACCAGTTTCATTGGTGGAATATCAGGAATATCATCACCCATATACACCACATTTTCGGCTTTCAACTGGTATTTTTCAAATAATTCCTTGAGATGCACGACTTTATCGTGTGCGCCTAAACTAATTTCTTTAACGCCTAAACCTGCAAGGCGTTTGCGAACCCCTTCATTTTTACCTCCTGAAATAATACATACTAAAAACCCAGCATCTACAGCTGTTTTTAAAGCAAACCCATCTCTTGTACTCATTTTACGTAGCATTTCTCCTGCTGAAGTAACCAAGACAGAGGAATCGGTAAGAACGCCATCGACATCAAAAATAAATGCTTTAATGTCTTTTAAATATTCTTTATAACTTTTTGAATCCATGTGTAGTTTTTATTGATTGCGTAAGTTGCTTATATATAGATTGATATTCGGGGTGACTTTCTAGTGTTCTCAAATGATGATTTATGGTGACTTGATCATTGCGCTTGGCAGGACCAGTCTGCGCATTATATGGCGATGTGTGTTGTATTTTATGTGCAGTTTCTAAAATTAATGGTTTTAAGACCTCAAAATTAATGTTTTTAGAATCTGATAATTCATGTGCTATTCGATACAGTTGGTTGGTGAAGTTATTTATAAATACGGCAGATAAATGTAAGGCTTGTCGTTGCTCAGTATTAATCATATACGATGGACTTCCCATTTCAATCGCCAGCGTTTTAAGAAGATTAGAATCATTTTTATCCATAGTTTCAATACAGAATGGCACTTCCGAAAAACTCAACTCAGAAGTTGCTGAAAAGGTTTGAAGTGGATAAAAAACACCTCTTCGTAGCTTCATGTCTAATTCTTTCATAGCCACACTCCCCGAGGTATGAACAACCAATCGATTTTCGAAAGGAAGTTGTTTGGAAACTTCAGATACTGCTTTATCACTAACCGCTATAATGTAGACATCTGCCTTTTTTAATTGCTCTAAATCATGACATAAATCAATACCTTTAATAGGAAACTTAATGGCTTTAGGACCTCGACAATACCACTGTACTAAATTTAAGTTTTTGGACGCACGAACCGCCTTCACTAAGTGAGTTCCAACATTTCCAGCGCCTAAAATAATAACAGATATCATTCAGCTAAAATAAACAAGTAATTGGTCATTTGAAAGTTTATGTAACCCAATGCCAATTTTTTATTAAAATTACTGTTAAAACCAATTAACATAAATGAATTTTTCTATTAAATTAGGTACATTTGCATTTCAATAAACGAGCCAATTTAGAATGCTAAAAAAATTATCTAATTTACTTTTTTCTACCCGTTTAACAGGGACACTATTCATCGTTTTTGCAGCCGCTATGGCAGTTGGAACTTTTATGGATCAAGGCCAAAGCACATCACCAACGCCGTATTCCCGAACACTGATTTATAATGCTTGGTGGTTTGAAGCTATTATGGTTGTATTTATCGTGAATTTTATTGGAAATATTTTCAGATACCGATTATTGAGAAAAGAAAAATGGGCCACTTTAACTCTCCATTTATCGTTTATATTTATCCTTTTTGGCGCTTTTTTGACACGTTATCACGGATATGAAGGCATGATGTCTATTAGAGAAGGTGCTACAGAAAATTCATTTCTATCTCAAAAAACATATTTAACAACCTATATAGATGGCGATTTTGAAATCAATGGTCAACTTCAACGACGTGTTCATGAAGATGTTGTTGATTTTTCTCCTCGCTTAACAAATATATACCATTTAGAAACTTCTTACAGTACAACTCCTATTTCAATTGAACTAGTAGATTTTATTGCTGGAGCTGAAGAAGATATTATACCCGCTGAAGTTGGAGATTATTATTTAAAAATTGTTGAAGCTGGTGATGGCGCTCCGCACAATCATTTCTTGAAATTAGGAGAGGTGAGTAGTATTCACAATGTCTTGTATGCCTTAAATAAACCTACGGACGGTGCTATAAATATTACCTATTCAGAAACCGATTTAACAATTCAATCGCCTTACGATGGTGATTTTATGACGATGGCTACTGGAGCTCAAGGGCTATTGGTAAAAGACAGTATTCAACCCTTAGCACTACGCTCGCGTTACATTATAGGAAACCAAGCGATTGTGTTTCCAAAACCGGTTATAAAAGGTCAGTTTGATATTGTTAAAAAATCAAAATTACTAAAAGGTGATGAAGATGGAATTGCATTAAAAGTTACAGCTAACGGAACCACTAAAACCGTGAAATTAATAGGAGGAAAGGGCTCTAATAATCCATTCAAACAAATTGAAATTGGCGGTTTGGAATTTAATTTCAAATACGGTTCTAAGCTTTTAGAACTTCCTTTTGAAGTTAAACTTAATGATTTCATTGCCGAGCGCTATCCTGGAACCGAAAAAAGCTATTCTTCATTTGAAAGTAAAGTGACTGTTTTGGATTCTGAACAAGACGATTTTGACTTTCACATTTATATGAATAATATTTTGAATCATCGTGGATATAAATTCTTTCAAGCGAGTTTTGATCCCGACGAAAAAGGTACAGTTTTATCTGTAAATCATGACTACTGGGGCACTTGGTTTACTTACTTCGGCTACTATCTTTTATACTTTGGGTTGATGGCTATTTTATTATCAAAAAATGCGCGCATGGAATCCTTGCGCCGTCAACTTGATAAAATCAAGAAAAAGAAATCTAAACTAGCAATGCTCGTTCTGTTCATGTTGTCTTTTAATGGGTTTGCGCAAACTCCTCATGGCTCAGATCATGAAAACGTACGTCCATCAACAATTCAGCTTGATTCAATTTTAAAACTAAACATTACGTCGGTCGATGAGGCCGATCGTTTCGGGCATTTGGTTATTCAGGATACGGATGGACGGATGAAACCTATCAATACCTATGCTTCTGAACTGTTGCGAAAATTGAGTAAAAAAGATGTGTACAATGAGTTTGATGCTAATCAAGTCTTTTTGTCGATGCAAGAAAGTCCACAACTGTGGTACAACGTTCCAATTATTTTCTTAAAAGCTAAGAAAGCAGATACGATTCGTACTCTATTAGGTTTAGAAAAAACAGCTAAATATGCAGCTTTAGTCGATTTCCTAGATCCTAATTTAAATTATAAACTCGCTCCGTATTTGGAAGATGCCTATAGTGCACAAGTGCCAACGGCAATTCAAAAAATATTTACAGAAACAGATCAACGTGTGAGCTTATTGTTCAATACGCTTGAAGGAAGTACCATGCGTTTATTTCCAATTCCAGACGATGAAAATAATAAATGGGTCTCATCAAATGAATTTAGGGAAGGTGCATACAAATTACAAGATTCACTTTATGGGAATTTTATTAAAACAGGATTCTTGGCCTACATGGCTACCTTGCAAAAGGATAAAGTTATGGGTGTCGATTTTTCAAAAAGTCAACAACTGTTAGGTGCGATTAAAAACACACAAATAAAGTATGGTGGTGATACCATGATTTCTGATGAAAAAATTAATACGGAGATTCAGTACAACCGCTACGATATTTTTAAATCCTTATTTGAATATTATATGTACGCGAGTACTTTGATGTTTTTGTTATTGATAATTCAAATTTTTAAAGACCGTAGTAAATTCATAAATATTTCTGTAAAAGTTTTTAAATTTACAATCATAGGGCTATTTGCGCTACACACTTTTGGACTTATTGTGCGTTGGTATATTTCAGGTCACGCGCCCTGGAGTGATGCCTATGAGTCGATGATTTATGTGGCGTGGGCTACGATGGCTTTTGGTGTAATGTTAGGCCTTAAAAGCGATTTAACTTTTGCATCTACCGCTTTTGTAACAGCTATGATTTTGATGATTGCCCACTGGAATTGGATGGATCCTTCTATTGGAAATCTTCAACCAGTTTTAGATAGTTACTGGTTAATGATTCATGTTGCCATTATTGTAGGGAGTTATGGACCATTAACACTCGGAATGATTTTAGGGTTAACCACCTTGTTATTAATGATTTTAACCACCTCTAAAAACAAGGAAAAGATGGCGTTAAACATCAAAGAATTAACCATCATAAATGAAATGGCATTGACTGTTGGTTTGGTAATGCTTACAATAGGAAACTTTTTAGGAGGTATGTGGGCCAATGAAAGCTGGGGACGTTATTGGGGATGGGACCCAAAAGAAACTTGGGCATTAATTAGTATTATGATTTATGCATTTGTGATTCATATGCGTTTGATTCCTGGTTTACGAAGTCGATTTGGCTTTAGTGTGGCTTCTGTTTTAGCGTTTGGTAGTATTATGATGACGTATTTCGGAGTAAATTTCTACCTCGCTGGTTTGCATTCCTACGCCAAAGATGATCAGGAAATTAGTGTTTCATACATCGCAACAGCAGTCGTTATCATCACCTTGCTGTCTGTATTTGCTTACAGAAAACACCTGAAATATTTCAAGACAAAATCTTAATAAAAACTGGATTTAATTTTATCAAATGTAATGTCTTTGTAGTCTGACACGAGTAGATCCGCTCTGGAATAATCCTGGTCTTTAGAATGCACGCTTTTGTAAGCAATACAAAAGATATTCGCTTCTTTTGCAGCAATAATTCCATTGGTAGAATCTTCAATTACGAAACATTCAGAAGAAGAAACGCCAGCAGCCTTGGCAGCGTTTATAAATATTTCGGGATGGGGTTTAGAAGCTTTCAAATCGGCACCACTCAATTTGTCTTTAAAATAGGGGTCAAGATTAAACCGCTTCATTACATTATTGATTGTAAACATAGATGCTGATGACGCCACCACTAAAGTTAATCCATTAGAATGATAATTTTTAATAAGATCTTCAACACCATCTAAAAGTTGGAGGTCAGGATCTTCAAAAAATAATTTTGTAAAATGAGCGCGTTTACACTTTTCTAAAACAATAGGTTCCAGTGATAATTCAAAGTGCGTGCAAAGAAACTCACAAATACTTCTTGTAGATTGTCCAGTAAAACTTCGGTACATCGTATCAGTTACAGAGATTCCAACATCATCAAACATCATTTTATAAGCTTTGTGGTGTAAAGGTTCAGTGTCTACAATAACACCATCCATATCAAAAAGTACTGCTTTTAACATTCTTATATTTTTTACGAAGATAATAAATAGAAGGAATTAGATTTTAGAAATAAACAGAGAATAAATAACAATTTTTTTATATTTTCGAATAAATAAAATTAATCAATGAAATTTCTTAAAACACTTGGACTTACCAACATATTATTGCTTGCCTTATGCGCTATAATTATATGTGTGTCCGAATACTTGTTCATGACAGGTGAAGAGTTACATGGTATTTTTGTAGGGATCTGGGCACCAATGCTTTTAGGTCTAATGATATTCTTTAAACTTTTCCGTCTTGACCGCTAATACTATAGTTTTATCGTTTTCTGTTTTTGTTTCTGTATGTGTTGTTATATGGGCTTTTGTTTTAATTAAAGAATTTAATGACATTGGTGATGATTAGCATGATTTAAACGTACCATTATGAGCTCTAAAAAACAAGGTTTAAACACCATTTGCACCCATTCAGGCGCTATAGAGGATACGACTTTCAAAGGCAGTGTTTCTCCTCTATATATGTCTACATCTTTTGATTTTATGGATGTTGATACTAAGCGCTATCCACGTTATTTTAATACACCTAATCAAGAATATTTATCAAAAAAAATAGCAGCTCTTGAACATGCTGAAGCTGCTTTAATTTTTGGTTCAGGAATGGCAGCCATCTCTGCAACACTTTTAACATTTTTGAAATCTGGTGACCATGCTGTTATTCAAAATGATATTTATGGTGGAACTCGTAATTTTATCGAATCTCATTTCACAAATTATGGTATAGAATATAGTTTTACCAAAGATTTGTCTGCACAGTCTTTTGAAGATTGTATTCAATCGAATACCAAATTAATTTATATAGAAACCCCTTCAAATCCCTTATTGAAACTTGTGGATATATTTGCGATTGCAAAATTGGCTAAAAGCCGTCAGATTATCTCAGCGGCGGATAATACATTTGCATCTCCTATAATCCAAAACCCGATAGATTTAGGGATTGATATTGTCATGCACAGTGCTACAAAATATTTCGGAGGCCATAGTGATATTAGTGCAGGTGCGGTTGCATCATCTCAGGAAATTATGGATAAAATTTGGGATCTTGCAAAAGATTTTGGAGGGAATTTAAGTGACTATACCGTATGGCTTCTTGAAAGAAGTATGAAAACTTTAGGGATTCGTGTAAAAGCGCAACAACGTAATGCAAAACGTTTAGCTAAATATTTACAAAAACATCCTGCCGTAAAAGCCGTATTCTATCCTGGATTAAAATCAAACCCATATCATAGTTTAGCTAAAATTCAGATGAAAGGCTTTGGGGCAATGCTATCTTTTGAACTTAAAGATCACTGTGATTCTAATGCGTTTCTTAAAGCTTTAAATCTTATAAAACCATCTATGAGTTTGGCAGGTGTAGAAAGTACGATGCTTTTACCATCTAAGGCTTCGCATGCACTGCTTTCTGAAAATGACAGAAAAGCTCAAGGCATTACAGATCAATTAATTCGTTTTTCAGTTGGTATCGAAACTAAAAAAGATTTAATTGAAGATATAGAGCAGGCGATTACTGCTAGTAACGTTTAAAACTAATACATACAATCTGATGAAAATTGATATACTTGCTTTTGGTGCCCATCCAGATGATATTGAATTAAGTTGTGGAGGCACACTTATTAAAGAAATTCAAAATGGAAAATCTGTTGTACTTATAGACTTAACAAAAGGGGAGTTGGGTACAAGAGGTACTGCAAAAACTCGGAAGCAAGAAGCTGCTAATGCTGCTGATATTTTAGGGGTGTCACTAAGAGAGAATATGAGTTTTTCTGATGGATTTATAGTAAATGATAAAACTCATCAGTTAGAAATTATTAAAAAAATTCGTCAATACCGTCCAGAACTTGTGTTGTGTAATGCAGTTAATGATCGTCATATAGATCATGGAACCGCAAGTAAACTCGTTAGTGATGCTTGTTTTTTAAGCGGATTAATGAAAATTGAAACCCATTTAGACGATCCAAACGAGATTCAAAAGCCTTGGCGTCCGAAATCAATATACCATTATATTCAGTGGAAAATGCTTCAACCCGATTTCGTTGTAGATATAAGTGGACAAATGGATCAGAAAATGGAAGCTGTTTTAGCCTATGCGACGCAATTTTATGACCCTAAGAGTCAGGCACCTGAAACTCCAATCACTTCCAAAAATTTTATAGAGAGTATTCGCTACAGAGCAGCAGATTTGGGTCGGGTCGTAGGCGTGGAATATGCAGAAGGATTCAATGTAGAACGTTTTCCTGCAATAGATTCATTATTTGACTTAAAATAATACAAAAAAGTGTTTGTATAAAACCCGAAATACTATACATTTGCAATCGCATTATAAGAATGCCAAACGGTGGTTGTAGCTCAGTTGGTTAGAGCATTGGTTTGTGGTACCAAGGGTCGCCGGTTCGAATCCGGTCTTCCACCCAAAAAAGCAAAAGCTTCTCTACAAATAGAGAAGCTTTTTTTGTGCACTTATGTTTTGAACGTTATTTGACTGCTTTATCTACACGAACAGCATCAGCTCTATTGGCTAATTCCCAAGCCGTGTGGAAAACTAAGCGTGTTCTGTTTTCTAAAAGGTCATACTCAATTTTATCAGGTGTATCGGTCGCTTTGTGGTAATCGGCATGTGTCCCATTAAAATAAAAGATGATCGGAATATTATTTTTAGCAAAGTTATAATGGTCAGAACGGTAGTAAAAACGATTGGGATCATTTTCATCATTATACGTATAGTCCAATTCAATATTGGTATATTTTGTATTCATTTCTTCGGATACGTTGTGTAAATCCGTACTGAGTTTGTCACTTCCAATAAGGTAGATATAATTGCGTTTTCCTTCTAAACGTTTAGGATCTGTTCGTCCAATCATATCAATATTAAGGTTGGAAACGGTTTGTGTTAAGGGCACAATCGGATCATAATCTGTATAGTATTGTGAACCTAATAATCCTTTTTCTTCTCCAGTAACATGTAGAAATATAATAGAACGTTTTGGTCCATATCCATTGTCTTTAGCAGCTTTAAATGCTTCTGCAATTTCCAAAATAGCAACAGTACCTGAACCGTCATCATCTGCGCCATTAAAAACTTCACCGTCATGCATGCCGACATGATCTAAATGTGCAGAAAGAATAATATATTCATTTGGTTTTTCACTGCCTTTAATCATTGCAGCAACATTTTCAGATACAATAGGTTCGCTAACTTGTTTAAAATCGATTTCAATTGTGTTCGTGTTTAATAAGTTTGTACCCATCGCTTCGCTAACAAGGAAACCAAACATGGTATTTTCGTTAACATCTAAAGCTAAATTACTTTCGCCTTCACTTTTATCACGTCTTTTGTAATAAGGGGCATAGCGTTGAAACAACGCTTCATTAATCAAAAAGAAAGCTTTAGCTCCTAGAGCTTTTGCCGCATCTCGTTTCGAACTTAATTCTTGACGACCGTTAGACCACTTAGAGTATTTTTCAGTACCACTAACCCCATAGATACCTAATGAATCCTTTGGCTCTCCAGCAACAGCAACCACAACTTTTCCACGCACATCAATGTCTTTGTAGTCATTGTAACGCGCATCGTTAATGCCATACCCAACACGAACAATCTCAGTGTCGCGTATTGTGTTTGATTCTGCATCAGTTATACTAACAAAATCTTTGTAGTATTCAAATGGAGTTTCTTCAATAGTTATAGAGACTTCAGGAGTTTTCACAACAACTAAGGGCACATTTTGAAAATAATCTCCGTCTTCCTTAGCAGCTGATATTGCTAGTTCAGTGTAGATATTTTTTAAATACTCAACCGCCATTTTTTGACCTTTATCACCAGTTTCTCTGCCTTCAAATTCATCAGAGGCATAGGTGTATAATTTTTCTTTTAATTCGTCTGCCGTAATGCTAGAGGCATAGGTTTCTTGTAGCTGCGCCTGTCCGATAGTTAGATTAGTAATTACAAGCAGTACTACTGTAAATTTGAGTTTCATACGTGTATAGTATTAAGATGACTAATTATCCCACGATATTACAACAATTAAAGGAATCACTAATAAATTTTATTAATTTTTGTGATTTAAAGTTAATTTTTTGGGGTGTAAGATCCACAAAAAACGCCATTTAGAGTCTAATTTTTGCATTTAGAATAAAAATCTATAATTTTTTTGAAATTATTTTTGTTTTATAATAACTCTATAAATTTAAACAAAATAGAAATTTTAAATATTTTCATGAAATACAATACAATGTAACATTAATATTTAGTTAAAAACTTAGAACAATAGCGTACATTTTTTTGTTTTATTTCTTAAGTAAAATTGCTAAACATTTTCATATGGCTATAAGCTCCTTATCTAATAAAGTCTTTTTTTAATCACTTTATGCAATATATTTGCCGAACTATTAATCATAAAAAACTCAAAACTATTATGAAAAAATTATTTTTAATTGCTGGATTAATATTCTTTGCAATGACAAACATCACAGCTCAAGAAAATGTAGTAAAAATAAATCCTTTAGCTATTTTAGGAGGAACAGATTTAGTGTCTTATGAGCGCGCATTTTCAGATAAAACTTCAGGAGTTATCAGTGCCGGTTATGGAGGTTTTAAATTTGGAAGTGTCAAGTATTCTTCAGTCGGTGGTGGATTACAATACAGATATTACTTCAATGAAGTACTTTCTGGATGGTATGGAGCTGCAAGGGTAAGCTATCAGTCTGGTGAAGTTGAGTCTGAAACAATCACCATTGGCGGTACCTCAACGGATGCCGAAAAATTTAATTTCTCCGCATTTGGTGCAGGCTTAAATATTGGGCATCAATGGATATGGGATAGTGGTTTTTCATTGGATCTTAATTTAGGGGCTTCATACAAGTCATTTGACTATGACTTTGACAATGCTGCACAAGAGGCTTCATTTAATTTTAGAGTTAGTGGAATTCTTCCAACTTTTGGATTTGGCTTAGGATACGCATTCTAATTACATAAGATTTTATATTTCTTAAAGAGGAAGCCTAGCTTCCTCTTTTTTTATCCCATAACTTTTGTATTTTTGTATTATGAAACGAGCTTGCTAAACACAGTATCAATCAATGGAATGCTTAATAGCGAAATAGCATGTGTCATAAAAAAAACAATAGATATAAACACATGAAAAAAATCATCATCATCAACGGTCCCAATTTGAATTTATTAGGCAAACGAGAACCTGGAATTTACGGTGCACAAACATTTGAAGACTTTTTTGCAGATTTAAAACATAAATATGAGGCCTTTGAACTAACGTATTTTCAATCCAATATAGAAGGCGAGTTGATCGATAAAATCCAAGATATTGGGTTCTCTTATGATGGGATCATTCTAAATGCGGCAGCCTACACTCATACTTCTGTTGGTATTGGTGACGCCATCAAAGCCATTGAATCCCCCGTCATTGAGGTGCACATTTCTAATACATTTTCTAGAGAGGAGTTCAGACACCAATCTTATATATCTCCAAACGCTAAAGGCGTTATTCTTGGGTTTGGTTTACAAAGTTACGAACTCGCCTTACAAAGTTTTATATAACAAAAAAGACGGTCCTTTCAGACCGTCTTTTGTATATATGTAGGTTTTACTTATATGTGAATAACTTCGTCATAAGCATCAGCAACCGCTTCCATCACCGCCTCACTCATCGTCGGGTGTGGGTGAATTGTTTTCAGTACTTCATGACCAGTAGTTTCAAGTTTTCGACCCAATACAGCTTCAGCAATCATGTCCGTAACACCAGCGCCAATCATATGACAGCCTAACCATTCGCCATATTTGGCATCAAAAATTACTTTCACAAAACCTTCTTTATGACCACCTGCACTTGCTTTTCCTGATGCAGAAAACGGAAATTTACCAACTTTAATATCAATACCTTTATCTTTTGCTTGTGCTTCTGTTAGTCCAACACTTGCAATTTCTGGAGTACAATAGGTACATCCTGGAATATTTCCATAATCAATAGCTTCTACATGTTGACCTGCAATTTTTTCGACACATAAAATACCTTCAGCAGATGCGACATGGGCGAGGGCAGGACCAGGAGTCACATCACCAATAGCATAATAGCCAGGAATATTTGTTTGATAAAAGTCATTAACTAAAATCTTATCTCTATCCGTTACAATTCCAACATCTTCTAAACCGATATTTTCAATATTAGTTTTAATTCCCACAGCAGATAACACAAGATCAGCTTCTAAAATGTCTTCACCTTTTTTGGTTTTTATAGTCGCTTTAATGCCTTCACCAGAAGTATCCACAGAAGTAACTTCAGTCGACGTTAACACTTTAATACCGCTTTTCTTGAACGATCGTTCGAGTTGTTTGGAAACCTCTTCATCTTCAACAGGTACAATGCGTGGTAAATATTCCACAACGGTTACATCCGTTCCCATTGAGTTATAGAAATAAGCGAATTCTACCCCAATGGCACCAGAGCCTACAATGACTATTTTTTCAGGTTGTTTTTCTAGTGTCATTGCTTTTCGGTAGCCAATTACTTTTGTACCATCTTGTGGTAAACTTGGTAATTCACGTGAGCGTGCGCCTGTAGCAATAATAATATGATTTGCACTATATTCAGTACCCTCAACATCAACTTTTTTTCCTGGTTTCAATGTTCCATAGCCAGAAATGATGTCAATTTTATTTTTTTTCATTAAAAACTGAACGCCTTTACTCATGCCTTCAGCTACATTTCGACTGCGGTTAACAACAGCATCAAAATCTTTGTCAAATTCCTTAACCGTTAGTCCATAATCATCGGCATGCTTAAGGTATTCAAATACTTGTGCAGATTTTAGAAGCGCTTTGGTAGGAATACATCCCCAATTTAAGCACACACCTCCTAAGCTTTCTTTTTCAATAACGGCAGTTTTAAGGCCTAATTGTGAAGCTCTAATAGCAGTAACGTAACCTCCTGGGCCACTTCCTAAAACAATAACGTCGTATTTACTCATAAAATCAGTATTTTGAATTGGTTCTAAAGCGCAAATTTACAAAACCTATTGGTAATATTAAAGGTCTTCCGTAAAATGTGTTTTGCTTTTTTTATTTGAGAATTTTGAGGCGTTATAATCAATTGATTTACCCTTTGGAATTGACAACGATTTCCAATCTGTATTTTTGATAAGTTTCCCTATAAAAACAAGTTGTCCAACATGATACGCATAATGTGCCAGTTGTCTATTTAAAGCCTCTAGAACTGTATGTCCTTGATTACGGATATATATGATGGTGTTTAAATCTGTTTCACTTAATTGACTAAACGTATCAAAGAAACAATTCCATCCAGTATTCCAATCATTTAAAACCGCATTTTTTGAGTTTTCTTCATTTATAAATTCATAATCTCTATTGCGCCACGATTTTTCACCATCCTCATTAAATGGGTTTGTCCATCTTGATAACATGTTACCAGAGAGGTGCTTGACAATCGTAGCTATAGAATTACTCGCTTCGTTTGGAATCCAATTTAACTCGTTATCTGAAAGTTGATTTATGGTTTTTTCTCCTAGAGATTTATAGTAGTTAAATTCTTTAGATATATTTTTTAGGTAATAGACTTTCATTAAGAATTGTGTTTTAGTCGTCTTTAAATTTCAAACTCACAGAATTCACACAGTAGCGTGTTCCAGTTTCTGTAGGGCCATCATTAAACACATGACCTAAGTGACCATCACAGGCCATACACACAATTTCCGTTCGAATCATACCGAGGGTTTTGTCAGAAATATAGCCAACTTTTCCTTTAATAGAGGCATCAAAACTTGGCCAGCCACAATGAGCGTCAAACTTGGTACTACTTTCAAAAAGAGGTTCATTACATCCTGCACAACAGTAGGTGCCGTTTTCAAAATGAAGATTATAAGCACCTGAATGTGGCATTTCAGTTCCTTTTTTTCGAAGAATGCGGTATTGTTCATCCGTTAATTCTTCTTTCCATTCGATCTCCGATTTATTCATTTGCTGTTGGTGTAAATGTTAAGGCAGCGCCATTAATACAATGCCGTTTACCAGTTGTTTTACTAGGGCCATCATTAAATACATGTCCCAAATGGCCGCCACAAACGGCACAATGCTCTTCCGTACGAGCCATTCCTATGTTATAGTCTACAGAAAACGCTACATTACCCTCAATTTCTTTATCAAAACTAGGCCACCCTGTACCAGAGTTAAATTTATTAGCAGCATTAAATAGAGGCGTATTACAACCTGCACAACTATAAATCCCAGGAGAGTATATTTTATCCAAAGGGCTCGAACCAGCACGCTCGGTTCCGGCTTGTCTCAATACATAATATTGAAGCTCAGTAAGCTGTGTTTTCCATTCTTGTTTTGTTTTTGTGACCTTAAAAACTTCTTTTTTTTGTGCCTTCGTTTGGCATGAAAACAGAAGGCAAATAGTACATATTGAAATTACTTTTTTGATATTCATGAGTAGGGTTTTTTAAAATTATTTAAAAATAAGTATTTATTTAATGAATTATATTTTTTTCACATAAATTTGTGACTCTTGAAATAGAACGTTTTTTATGATTTTAAAAATAAACTACTTAAATAATGAAAAATAAACTTTTAACATTCCTAGTTTGTATACTTAGTTTTTCCTGTGCAACCAATCCATTCACAGGAAAAAAAACCATGGCTTTTATGCCAAATTCTCAGTTATTACCAATGGTTTTTGCTCAGTATGATCAGTTTTTGACTGACAATAAAGTCCTAAAAGGAACATCGGATGCTGAAATGATTGCAAGAGTGGGGCAACGTATTTCAGTTGCAGCGGAACGTTGGTTAGATGCTAATAATTATCAAGGCTATTTAAAAGATTATAAATGGGAATATAATTTAGTAGATGATAAGACTGTGAACGCTTGGTGCATGCCTGGTGGGAAAATCGTTTTTTACACGGGGATTCTTCCGATCGCTGCTGGAGAAACAGGTGTCGCTGCAATTATGGGTCATGAAGTCGCACATGCCTTAGCAAACCATGGTCAACAACGCATGAGTGCAGGAATGATTCAACAAGCTGGTGCGATTGGCGTTGCCGCAGCTTCAAACGATAAAAGTAGTACAGAACAACGTATTTGGATGCAAGCATACGGAGTTAGCAGTTCAGTAGCTGGTGTGTTACCTTTTAGTAGATCCCATGAAACAGAAGCTGATAAAATTGGTTTATATCTTATGGCAATAGCAGGCTATAGTCCTGAGGAAGCCTCTAAATTATGGGAACGTATGAAAGCCAATAGTGGAGGCAAAGCCCCACCGGAATTTTTAAGTACGCACCCGTCAAACGATTCGCGTATTGCTAATTTAAGATCCCTATCAAACCAAGCAAAAGAGGAAGCTCTCAAGTTTGGAGTGACATCTTTTAGGTAATACGTTCGTCAGAATTGAAATAAATCATTAAATTAGGAGCTGCTCAATAAAATGAGCAGTTTTTTTTATGAAACAAGCTTGCTAAAATTATTAGCACCCAAGGGAATGACTAATAGTGAACAGCATGTAACCTTTTAAAAATAATAGATAAGACACATGAAAAAATTTGAGAAAGGTAGTAAAAAACTCACCAAAGCTTGGGCATTTTATGATTGGGCGAATTCAGTATACCCTCTAGTAATTAGTACGGCAATTTTTCCAATCTACTACAGCAGTATGACAAGTTCATTTGCGAATGATGCTGGTGATATTTCTTTTTTAGGAGCCTATTGGGATCCCACCTCATTATATGATTATACATTGGCATTCTCCTTCTTAATTGTTGCGGGTATTTCACCTATTCTTTCTGCGATTGCAGATTATATGGGTAATAAACTAAAATTCATGAAATTCTTTTGTCTTTTAGGATCCTTGTCAGTAATGTGTTTATTCTTTTTTACAGGACCGGACTCCTTATGGGTAGCACTCACTTTTACCATTTTGGCAAGTATTGGTTTTTGGGGAAGTATAGTATTTTATAACGCCTATTTACCTGAAGTCGCCTTTCCAGAACAACAAGATAAAGTCAGTGCCCAAGGTTTTATTTTTGGGTATACAGGATCTGTATTATTACTTATTTTTAGCCTAGCAATGGTTCAAATGCCTGAATGGTTTGGGATTACAGATCCCACCTTAGCGCCTCGAATCACATTTTTATTAGTCGGTATTTGGTGGCTTGGATTTGCTCAGATTACATACAGAAATCTACCAAATAATACATTTAACCATAAACCTGAAAAAGATTTTATTTGGAAAGGACTTAAAGAGTTAAAAATTGTTTTTAAGGAACTTGTTAATTATCCACAGCTTAAATATTTTTTAGTGTCTTTTTTCTGTTTCAGTGTGGGGGTTCAAACCATTGTGCTCATGGCTGGCATTTTTGGCAGTAAAGAATTAGGATTACCAACCTCAAATTTAATTTTCACAATTATTCTTGTACAGCTTGTCGCAATTCTTGGCGCTTTCCTGTTTTCAAAATTATCAACTAAAATTGGAAACATCAGAACCTTAAAATTAACACTCATTATATGGGGAGGTGTCTGTCTTTTGGCATTTTCGTTAGATGTTAATCAAGCTAACGTAGATTATTATTTTTATTGTTTAGGTATTTTATTAGGCTTTGTTTTAGGGGCTACCCAATCGATTGGTCGTTCAACCTATTCAAAGCTATTACCAGATACGCATGACCATGCTACATATTTTAGTTTTTATGATGTCACCGAAAAAATCGCTATAGTTTTAGGGATGTTGGTTTTTGGATTACTTATCGCTTTGACAGGTTCTATGCAATATTCGGTACTTTCATTAGCATTCTTTTTTCTGATTGCCTATATTGTGCTAAGCCGCATCAAAGCCACTAAATTTGTCAATTAATTTCTTTTAAATTACATCAATTCCTAAGTTGGCATAACAATTGAACATAGTTTAAAGACGAAAGAATATACACTCCTATAAGGTGTTTCCTTGCGTTTAATATGAATCATTAATATCAAACTAGTTCTGTTTTATGACAGAATGACCTAATATACTTATGAGCAAATCAAAATTCACAATGCTTGACAGTTTGTCATTACAAGACTTTGACGAAAATTCGGAGTTAATTCCATTAATGACCACTGAAGATGAAGAAGCTATAAAAAATGAATCGTTACCAGAAACAGTGCCGATTCTTTCGCTAAGAAATACTGTTTTATTTCCAGGAGTAGTCATTCCAATTACTGCTGGTCGAGACAAGTCTATTCAGTTAATTAATGACGCAAATTCTGGTTCTAAAGTCATTGGCGTGGTTTCTCAAAAAGATGAAACTATAGAAGATCCATCTATTGATGACATTTACTCGACTGGAACGGTTGCACGTATTTTAAAAGTACTTAAAATGCCTGACGGAAATACAACAGTTATAATTCAGGGAAAAAAACGATTTCAAATCTCTGAAATGGTATCGGATTCGCCTTATATGGTGGCTAAAATTCAGGATGTTCCAGAAATTACCCCTTTGGGTACTACCGAATTTCCTGCGATTATTGAATCTATAAAAGATCTTGCTTTACAAATTATTAAACAAAGCCCAACAATTCCAAGTGAAGCTTCTTTTGCGATAAAAAATATTGAAAGCAGTTCATTTCTAATCAATTTTGTGTCCTCAAACATGAACCTCTCTGTTGTTGAAAAGCAGAAGTTATTAGAAGTTCATGACCTTCAAGAACGTGCATTGCTAACTTTGAAACATATGAATGTTGAGTTTCAACGCTTGGAGCTTAAAAATGACATTCAATCCAAAGTGCAAAGTGACATGAGTCAGCAACAGCGCGAATATTTCTTACAGCAACAAATCAAAACTATTCAAGAAGAACTGGGCGGTGTGAGTTATGAAGAGGAAATTGAGGAAATGAAATCTCGTGCGGTTAAAAAATCATGGAATGCTAAGGTAGAGGCTCATTTTAATAAAGAGATTGGGAAGCTTCAACGCATGAACCCACAAGTTGCCGAGTATTCCATTCAACGGAACTATTTAGATTTGTTTTTAGATTTACCTTGGGATTCTTTTAGTGATGATAATTTTGATTTGAAACGAGCACAAAAAATATTGGATCGCGATCATTTTGGATTAGAAGAAGTCAAACGTCGAATTATAGAATATTTGGCTGTTTTGAAACTTCGAAAAGATATGAAATCGCCCATTCTCTGTTTGTATGGTCCTCCAGGCGTTGGTAAAACATCTTTAGGAAAGTCCATAGCGGAAGCTTTAGGAAGAGAATATATCAGAATTTCATTAGGAGGACTTAGAGATGAAGCAGAAATTAGAGGGCATAGAACAACATATATAGGTGCTATGCCAGGACGAATTTTGCAAAGCTTAAAAAAGGCAGGGACATCTAATCCCGTATTTGTTCTAGATGAAATTGATAAACTTTCAAGTTCTCATCAAGGCGACCCATCGTCTGCAATGCTAGAAGTTTTAGACCCAGAACAAAATTCGGAGTTTTATGATAACTTTTTGGAAATGGGGTATGATCTTTCAAAAATTATGTTTGTGGCCACGTCTAACAGTCTTAATACGATACAACCTGCACTTTTAGATCGAATGGAAATTATTAATGTGAGTGGCTATACGATTGAAGAAAAAGTTCAAATCGGAAAAAAGTACTTATTACCAAAGCAAATTTTAGAACATGGAATGAAAGGTTCTGATCTAAAAATTGCGCAACCACAATTAGAAAAAATTGTAGAAGGCTACACTAGAGAATCTGGAGTTCGTGGACTTGAAAAACAAATCGCTAAAATGGTGCGTTATGCAGCCAAAAACATTGCGATGGAAGAATCCTACGCTGTTAAAGTTTCTAACGAGGCGATTATAAAAGTATTAGGCAGCCCAAAGCTAGAACGGGATAAGTATGAAAACAACGATGTAGCTGGTGTTGTAACTGGCTTAGCATGGACGCGTGTTGGGGGCGATATTTTATTTATTGAATCTATTTTATCAAAAGGAAAAGGCAGTCTAACAATCACTGGAAACTTGGGTAAAGTAATGAAAGAATCGGCAACTATTGCCATGGAATACATCAAAGCAAATGCGGACTTATATGATTTAAAGCCAGAAATTTTTGACACATATAACGTGCATATTCATGTCCCTGAAGGCGCTACTCCAAAAGATGGTCCTAGTGCAGGAATTACAATGCTAACATCGTTAGTGTCTTTATTTACACAGAAAAAAATTAAGAAAAATTTAGCGATGACTGGGGAAATTACATTGCGAGGTAAAGTGTTGCCTGTAGGTGGAATTAAAGAGAAAATTTTAGCAGCTAAGCGAGCAAAAATTAAAGAGATTATCCTATCTAAGGAAAACAAAAGTGACATTGAAGATATAAATCAATCGTATTTAAAAGGGTTAACTTTTTATTTTGTTTCTGAGATGAGTGAAGTCATTGAAATAGCAATTACGAATCAAAAAGTGAAAAATGCAAAAACACTTTAATTTAGTTAATTTTTTCACCTCTCAAAATAAACACTTCTAATATTCGTTTTAGAACTGATTAACATTACATGAGAATAAGTATAGTTGTTACGTTTTTTTTGGTTTTGTGCTGTAGTTCAGCTGTGTATGCGCAGTTAGGAGGCGAATCTACATACCAATTTTTAAACCTTGTTTCCTCTCCGCGTCAAGCGGCTCTAGGTGGTAAAGTTCTTACAAATGTTGATTATGACGTTACACAAGCGCTTTATAACCCAGCAACTATTAATGAAGATATGGATAATCAGTTGGCACTGAATTACTCTAATTACTTAGGAGATATTAGCTACGGAACAGCTGCTTATGCCTACACTTGGGACCGTAGAACAAAAACATTTCATATTGGGATGACCTATATTAATTATGGTAGTTTTGATGGGTATGATGAAAACGGAATAAGTACAGGAACATTTTCTGGAAATGAAGCTGCTATTTCTATGGGGTATGCTACTCAAGTTGGATACTCGGATTTTTATATCGGTGGAAATCTTAAGTTAATTTCCTCTAAACTTGAGCAGTATAATTCGCTCGGTATTGCTGGTGATTTAGGATTGATCTATATAAATGAGTATTTAGAGTTTAATGCGGCTCTTGTAATTCGAAATTTTGGAACACAACTCACAACTTATGCTGGCTTGAAAGAGTCATTACCACTAGAAATTGCTCTAGGGTTTTCTCAAAAACTTGAAAATGTTCCTTTAAGATGGCATCTCACCTTTGAAAATTTACAACAATGGCCAATTGCAACGGCTAATCCTGCTCGAGCTACATCAGATTTAAGCGGAAATCAAACGGAAGAAAAAGTTGGGTTTCTAAGTAATATTGCTCGACATACTATTGTGGGGTTAGAGTTATTTCCTGATAAAGGATTTAATATTAGATTAGGTTATAGTTTTAGAAGAGCAGAGGAGTTGAAAATTATAGAACAACGTAATTTTTCAGGATTTTCTTTTGGAATTGGCTTGAAGTTTAACAAAATAAGATTTAGTTTTACACATGCACGCTATACATTAGCCTCAAATACAAGTTTTTTTGGGCTTCAAATTAATTTACAGTAATGAAAAAAATAACGATTGCCATTGATGGATTTTCCTCCACAGGAAAAAGTACACTTGCCAAACAACTCGCGCAAAAGCTTCAATACGTTTATGTAGACTCTGGTGCAATGTATCGTGCAGTAGCTTTGTATGCACTACAACACAAACTGATTCAAAATAGTGTTCTAAATACAGAAGAACTCATAAATAATTTACCGCTTATCAAGGTTGCTTTTCAATACAATGCATCTTTAAAAGCTTCTGAAATTTATTTAAATGAAGTAAATGTGAATACAGAAATTCGAACTATGGAGGTTTCTAATACAGTTAGCATCGTTGCATCGGTGCCAGAAGTTCGTCAACAATTAGTAGCATTACAGCAACACATGGGTGCAAAAAAAGGCATTGTGATGGATGGAAGAGATATTGGTACAGTCGTTTTTCCGGATGCTGAGCTTAAACTGTTTATGACCGCTTCTGCCGATACACGTGCACAAAGACGATATGATGAGCTAGTTGCTGGAGGAACAACAGTTTCTTTTGATGCTGTTTTAGAAAATATAACTTCTCGTGATCATCTCGACTCTACTCGTGAAGACTCTCCGCTTTTCAAGTCTGAAGGCGCCATAGAAATTGATAATTCAAAGCTAAGTTTAGACCATCAATTTGAAAAGGTCTTAGCACTTGTAAATTCAAAAATTGATTTCAAAAACCCATAAATATTTAGTGTTTTAAATTTCAACTATATAAGAGTTAAGAGTTATAAATATCAAATTTAGTAACCATATTTGGTCTCTCTTAAAAACAGATAAGAAATCATTTGGAAACATTAAGGATAAATCGTAACATTGCACTCCTTTTAGCAAATAATAGATTCAGTAAAAGGAATTAGCTTTAATTAATAACACTTTTATAGGGGTGCTTAAATGAATCTTTCTCCTGTAAAATACAAATTTTTAAACAGCCATGGCTGAAGAAAAAAACACAAATGTGGAAGAAGTAACTGCAGAAACTACCGCAGTAGAAACGCCACAAGTAAACGAAGCTCAAGCAAATCCTGAGCAATTCCTTAAAGATTTTAACTGGCATAATTATGAAGAGGGGATCGATCCTGTTGACGATGCTAAACTTGATGAATTCGAGAAGTTAGTCGCTAGTAATTTTGTAGATACACTTGATGATCAAGTTGTGGAAGGTACTGTAGTTCATATTTCTGATCGTGATGCGATCATTGATATCAATGCAAAATCAGAAGGTGTCATCTCTTTAAATGAGTTTCGATACAATCCAAACTTAGCTATTGGAGATAAAGTAGAAGTTTTAATTGATGTGCGTGAAGATGCAACAGGTCAATTAATTCTTTCTCACCGAAAAGCTAGAGTGATCAAAGCATGGGATCGTGTGATCTCTGCAAACGAAACTGGAGAAATCGTAAATGGTTTCGTTAAGTGTCGTACTAAAGGTGGTATGATCGTAGATGTATTTGGTATTGAAGCATTCTTACCAGGTTCTCAAATCGATGTGAAGCCAATTAGAGATTACGATCAGTATGTAAACAAAACAATGGAATTCAAAGTGGTAAAAATCAACCACGAATTCAAAAACGTTGTGGTGTCGCATAAAGCGCTTATTGAAGCAGATATCGAAATCCAGAAGAAAGAAATTATCAGTCAATTAGAAAAAGGTCAAGTTCTTGAAGGTGTTGTTAAAAACATCACATCTTATGGTGTGTTTATGGATCTTGGTGGCGTTGATGGTTTAGTTCACATTACTGACCTTTCCTGGTCAAGAATCAATCATCCAAGTGAGATTGTAGAACTCGATCAAAAATTAAACGTTGTTATCCTTGACTTTGATGAAAATAAATCAAGAATTCAATTAGGTCTTAAACAATTAAGCAAACACCCATGGGATGCCCTAGGAGAAGATGTTAAAATTGGAGATGAGATCGAAGGTAAAGTTGTAGTCATTGCTGATTATGGCGCATTTATTGAAGTTGTTGAAGGCGTTGAAGGTTTAATTCACGTTTCTGAAATGTCTTGGTCTACACATTTACGTTCTGCACAAGATTTTGTAAAAGTAGGTGATAAAATTAAAGCTCAGATTTTAACTTTAGATAGAGAAGATCGTAAAATGTCATTAGGTATTAAGCAATTGTCTGCTGACCCTTGGACAGATATTACATCTAAATATCCAGTAGCTTCTAAGCATACAGGAATTGTAAGAAACTTTACAAACTTTGGTGTTTTTGTTGAATTAGAAGAAGGTATTGATGGATTAATTTACATCTCTGATTTATCTTGGACTAAGAAAGTAAAACATCCTAGTGAATTTTGTGCTGTTGGAGATAATTTAGAAGTTGTAGTTCTTGAATTAGACGTAGAAGCTAGAAAACTTAGTTTAGGTCATAAACAAACAACAGATAATCCTTGGGATAAATATCAAACTGAATTTGCATTAAACACTAAGCATACGGCTTCTATTGAAGAAATTGTTGACAAAGGTGCAACGGTTAAATTCAACGAAGATGTTATTGCTTTTATTCCTTCACGTCATCTTGAAAAAGAAGATGGAAGTAAGCTTAAAAAAGGTGAAGAATCTGAATTTGTAATCATTGAATTCAATAAAGAATTCAAACGTGTTGTAGCTTCTCATACTGCTCTATTTAAGGCAGAAGAAGTTAAGCATGTGAAAGCAGCTGTCAAAAAAGCAGCAAGTAGTGCAGCTGAAGCAAAACCTACATTAGGTGATGCCAATGATGCTTTACAAGCACTTAAAGACAAAATGGACGGGAAATAAATTCTCCAAGTTTTATAATTTAAGAGCCTTCTCAATTGAGAAGGCTCTTTTTTTATCTAGTATTTTGAGTTCATGATTAGTGTTTTTTATGATCAGGTTTATGCTGCCACATCGATATGTACTGTCCGGTAGCCATTTTACGTGCCATATATATGGCTTTTTCTGCTCTATCACCCTTAAACAATTCATTGACAGTTTCCACCCACAACTTCAGCCATTTTCCAAAATGAAGTTGACTTATGGAATGGCCTGAGTTTTTATCTACTTGGATATGTTTCTTTATTGGGTTTCCTTTAAATTTTGGTACCCCAAATAAATTAGTTTCCCAAAAATCAGTTAGTTTATTAATATGTTTAGACCACAGGTTATCTTCAATGTGAGCACTAAAAATAGGACCTAATAATTCATCCTTTCTAATTTTCGAGTAAAAGGTATTCACTAATAAATGTACGTCTTTTCTGGATTCTATAGTGATCATAGCTTTAAGCGTTTATCCCAAACTATTTAAGAACACTAAAAAGTAAAATAGGTTATATTCTAAAGTAAAATCATTTATTCAGCTGATAGTGTTTAGAAGACTTGGCTTTGGGTCGTTATTTGTTTATAAATATAAAAAAAAAAGCCGTTTCGGATAGGAAGCGGCTTAAATTAAAATTGATTTTAGTAACTAAGAGTCAATAGACCCTAGAACACGTTTCATAAAGCTGTTTAATGCTTCTTTTTGAGATGTACCGTCTTTTATCATCTTATGAACTTCAAGAGCTCCATACATATTAGAGATCAATTCGCCAATTACATCTAATTCTTCGTCTTTTAAACTCGGAACTTCGGTGAGTGCTTCTAAAGTTTCAAGAGTTTCAACAATATAATCTTCGTCATTAGCCTCAATAAATTGTGTTAAGTGCTTAATTACTGGCAGCTTCATCTACAAGATCTTTTAGAACGTCAAACTTATTTGTTTGGGTTTGGTTTATAAACTTACCTGATTTAAAAACAGCAAATGTAGGCAAGTTGTCCACGGTTGCTAGTTTTCTACTTTCAGGGAATTTTTCTGCATCCACTATTACAAAAGTTGCTTCTAGCATTTCAGATGCTAGTTTTTTGAATTTTGGTTTCATAATTCTACAATTTCCACACCATGTAGCGGAGTATTGAACTACTACAAAAGCGTTGTCAGAAATTATAGATTGTAAATTGTCATCAGAAAGTTCTTGCATGATAAATTAGTTTTAGTGAGATGCTAAATAGCTAGCAGTTCCTTTAGCATTGGGTTGCATAGCGTCTTTACCTTCTTCCCAGTTTGCAGGACATACTTCCCCTTTTTCTTGTACATGTGTATACGCATCAACAAGTCTTAAAAACTCAGCGACATTACGTCCAAGTGGCATGTGGTTAATCCCTTCATGTACAACAGTTCCTTCTTCGTCTATAATGTAAGTTGCTCTGTAAGTGACGTTATCACCTTCAACTAAAACCACACCAGTTTCTTCGTTGTATGTTTCTTCAGAGATATCTAAAATTCCTAATGTAGAAGCTAAGTTTCTGTTAGAATCTGCTAAAATAGGGTAGGTAACACCTTCAATTCCGCCATTATCTTTTGCTGTAGATAACCAAGCAAAATGAACCTCTGGAGTATCACAAGATGCACCAATTACAATTGTATTTCTTTTTTCAAATTCTGCCTTTGCAGCTTCAAAAGCATGTAGTTCTGTTGGACATACAAAAGTAAAATCTTTTGGATACCAGAACAAAATTACTTTTTTCTTATTGTTGATTGCTTCCTCTAGGACATTTACTTTAAAAGTATCGCCCATTTCATTCATTGCATCTACGCTTAAATTTGGAAATTTTTTTCCTACATATGCCATAATAAATATATTAAGTGTTGTTAAATTATTTAATGCAAAGATACGCTATGAAATAACGTTTAATTGCTTAAAAAAATTATAATTTCTTATAGAGCTATAAGTATAAATTATTCTTTAAAATTTATACTAATTTAAGAAGCTTTGAGCTGTTTTATCTTGATAGAAAATGCAGCAAACAGAAGTGTCATAAAAGGACTAATCCAATTAAAAAAGGCGAAAATAAAATAGTCAGCTACAGAAACGCCCAACACCCCACTTTGGTAAGCACCACAAGTATTCCATGGTACTAACACCGAAGTGACAGTACCTGAATCTTCTAGAGTACGACTTAAATTTTCAGGAGCAAGACCTCGATCTTTATAGGCTTTTTTAAACATTTTTCCAGGAACAACTAATGCTAAGTATTGATCAGAAGCCGTGACATTAAGTGCTAAACAACTGGCTACAGTACTAGCAAATAAACCAAAGGTTGTAGTTGCTAAACTTAATAAGGCTTTACTTATCCTAGAAAGTGCTCCAATGGCATCCATTACGCCTCCAAATATCATTGCACAGATTATCAACCATATTGTCTTTAACATGCCATACATACCACCGGCTGTAAATAAATCATTCAACTCTATACTTGTTGTTTCAACAGCTGTATCAACTGTAATCGCTTTCATAACGCCTTTATAAGCTGTTTTAAAATCTAGAACAGTGGAGTCTGCAATTGCCATTACAATTTGTGGTTGCGCAATAATAGCTGCTACTGCTCCAAGTAAAGTTCCTACTAATAAAGCTATTAATGGCGGCGTTTTTTTCACAATCAAAACAATGACTAAAATAGGAACACTAAACAACCAAGGCGAAATATTAAAAGCGCCATCGATCGCTAAAAGCTTATCTGAAATATCAGGTGTACCATTGGTTTCTAGATTTAAACCAATGATTAAAAAAATAATTAGAGTTACTATGATGGTTGGCACAGTAGTGTAGGCCATATATTTTATATGATCAAACAAGTCACTTCCTGCCATTGCAGGCGCTAAATTTGTGGTGTCGCTAAGTGGCGACATTTTATCTCCAAAATAAGCTCCAGACAATACCGCTCCAGCAGTCATTCCTGCTGAAATTCCTAAAGTATTTCCGATTCCAATTAATGCTATTCCTACAGTTGCAGATGTTGTCCAGCTACTTCCTGTAGCGATAGATATGATCGAACAAATGATAACAGAAGCCACAAGAAAAAAGGTGGGGTTTAAGATTTGTAAGCCATAATAAATCATAGATGGAATTACACCACTTATTAACCAAGTTCCTGCTAATGATCCAACCATTAATAAAATCAAAAGCGCCCCCGTTGTAGATTTAACATTTTCGGCTACCTCCTCTAACATTTTTTTATAACTCACTTTATTATAAAATCCTACTAAAGCGGCTACGGCGGCGCCAAGGATTAAAATGAATTGATTACTACCACTAAGTGCATCATCTCCAAAGACATAGAATACATTATAAAACAACATAGCCACTAGAGCTACAACAGGAATGAGTGCATGCCAAATATTCAATTCAGGAGTTTTAATGATAGTAGTATTGTCTTCTGTATTGTTAGGAGTAATATTTTGACTTTTCATAGGACAGTTATTCAATGTTTTATAACTGTAATGTTACGATTTTAGTCGCAGTTCTGCAAGTGTAAAACTAAGAAGACTTAGAGTATTATCTTAATTTAGGATAAGAGTTTGGATCAAGTTCGTGAAACATAGAATATACGTTTTCAAAAACATCATCGCTAGAGGGTTTACTGAAATAATCGCCATCTGAACCGTATGCAGGTCGGTGTTCTTTAGCTGTAAGCACTTGTGGTTTGCTATCTAAATTTTGATAAACTTCCTGATGTTGTAGAATCTCATCAAGGATATAAGCTGAAGCCCCTCCAGGAACATCTTCGTCTACAATAAGAAGACGGTTTGTTTTTTCAATACTTTTAGAGATGTCTTTTTGAAGGTCAAAAGGAATTAGCGATTGTATATCAATAATTTCAACATCGATATCAACTTCTAATAATTCTTTTGCAGCTTTTTCAACGATACGTAAAGTTGAACCATAAGAAACAATCGTAAGATCTGCTCCAGTTTTAAGTGTTTCAACAATTCCTACTGGGGTTCTAAATTCTCCCAAGTTTGAGGGTTCTTTTTCTTTTAATCGGTAGCCGTTTAAACATTCAACCACCATCGCAGGTTGATCACTTTCTAAAAGTGTGTTATAAAACCCTGCTGCTTTAGTCATATTTCTAGGCACCAATATAAATACTCCTCTAATTAAATTTAAAATACCTCCAAGTTGCGAACCAGAGTGCCATATGCCTTCTAAACGATGTCCACGGGTTCTAATAATTAGCGGTGCTTTTTGTTTGCCTAAAGTACGGTAATGCAGTGTCGATAAATCATCACTTATGATTTGAAGCGCATAGAGCATATAATCGAGATATTGTATTTCGGCTATTGGTCTAAGACCACGTAAAGCCATTCCAATACCTTGACCAATAATAGTCGCTTCTCGAATTCCAGTATCTGAAACTCTCAACTCACCATATTTTTCTTGTAAACCTTCTAAGCCTTGATTTACATCTCCAATTGTTCCAGTATCTTCTCCAAAAATTAATACTTCTGGATATTTGCTTAAAATTTTATCAAAATTGTCACGTAAAATGACTCGACCATCAACTAATTTTGAAGAGGCATCAAATACTGGTAGAACCTCTGATATATTTGTAGCTCTTGATACAGATTCGCTGTAGAGAAGAGAACTGTATTTAGGTTGAATTTTTTCAAAATAACTATTAATCCATTCTACTAACTCGTTTTTTGCTCCCGATTTTTCGTGAATTAAGTATCTTAATATATTACGAGCTGTACTTAAAATATCTTTTCGTAACGGTTCGTTAATTGTTTCTAATTGCGTTATCATTTTAGTAATAAAAACGCTTTGTACTGAAGTCTCAGCAGCTGACTTCATAAGTTTTAAAACCTCTTGTTTTTCATTATGAATAGGCTCAGAGAATTTTTTCCATGCATTTTGTTTGCCTTCTCTTACGTTCTTTTTTGAACTTCGATCTATGGCAGTAATCTCTTCATCAGTAGCGATGTCATTAGAAATAATCCAATCGCGGAATTTTAGGTTACAGTCATTAGATTGTTCCCATTTTAAACGTTCAGATGTTTTATACCTTTCGTGAGAGCCTGAAGTAGAATGCCCTTGCGGTTGTGTGAGTTCATTCACATGAATCAACACAGGAATATGTTCTGTTCTTGATAATTGACTCGCTTTTTGATAGGTATTAATGAGTTCTACATAATCCCATCCTTTAACATTTAATATTTCGTAACCTTTATGTTCTGAATTTCTTTGAAATCCTTTTAAAATTTCAGAAATGTTTTCTTTGGTAGTTTGATGTTTTGCATGCACAGAAATGCCATATTCATCATCCCACACGCTGATTACCATAGGAACTTGAAGTACACCAGCAGCGTTTATAGTCTCAAAGAAAACACCTTCACTAGTACTGGCATTTCCAATTGTTCCCCAAGCAACTTCATTTCCTGAATTTGAAAATTTCTTAGCATCGATATCCTTTAAATTCCTATATACTTTTGAGGCTTGTGCTAATCCCAATAACCGTGGCATCTGGGCTCCGGTAGGAGAAATATCTGAACTTGAATTTTTCTGTTGTGTTAAATTTTTCCAATTATAATTTTCATCTAAAGAATGGGTAGTAAAATGCCCGCCCATTTGTCGACCTGCACTCATTGGATCTTGGTTAATATCAGTGTTTCCATAAAGCCCTGAAAAAAATTGCTCAATACTGAGTTTTCCAATAGCCATCATAAAAGTTTGATCTCTATAATAGCCTGATCTAAAATCACCATTTTGAAATGCCTTTGCCCAAGCCAGTTGGGGTAACTCTTTTCCATCACCAAAAATTCCAAACTTTGCTTTACCCGTTAAAACTTCTCGTCTTCCAAGTAAGCTGCATTCTCTACTAGTGACCGCTATAGTATAGTCATTCAGCACTTCAGCTTTGAAGTCCTCAAATGTAATATTTTTAGTAAGGTCATTTTTAGTCTGCATTATTAACTAATTCTTGTGAGCTGCAAATATAAAATATTTCATGGCTATGACCTATGCTTTATATTTAATTAAGCATAAGAAAGCAGAAAAAACAAGTTATTTGTTATGTACGTGATCGTTTGGACTTTAGATTGTATACTATTTTAAAACCATTCTCTTCTAAATAACCCCAAAAGTGCTTGTGGGTCAGCAGTAAAAATAAATCGTATTCTATCCCTATATTGTGGTTGGGCAATTTCCCAACCGAGGTTTGAATAAACTGGAAAATAGACTTCAAAGTAATCCGTAATTAAATTTAACCGAATTCCAGCGTCATAAACAAATAAGGGATTATCGCCCTTGTTTTTAAGCAACCCAATGTCTCCGTAAGCTTGAAAAAACTTCCATATAGAAGCACTAGCATTTAACGAGGTTAACCATTGATTTGCAAATGCAGTATCTAGTTTTGATTTGAATCCGCCTTCAGCAATAATGAGTTGTTGACTAAAAATTCCACTAGATTCAAACTGGCCTAAATAATTATAATCAAATAAATAATCGGTTGGGCGGTCTAAAGCAAAATCAAAATTTTTCTCTCCTAAAGGAATTTTAGAATATAAAAATGCACCAGCAAAAACTCTTAAATTATAAAACTGATTTTTGTTTGTACGGCGTCTAATTTCGTAGTTGAAAGAAAGCTTTCCAAAGTCATTTGAAAATTGAGTATCTAAAAACCATCGTCCATATTTTTTAAATCCGTTATCAGAATCTAAATATCTGATATTAACTATTTGATAAGGAGGACCTGTAGATTCGGCTTCATTTGAATTAGTAAAATCCTTTTCGATACCAACATATCTAATATTAAGCGTCTTAAAGCCGTTAGATCTTAAATCAGAAGCATTTCTAAAATTGAAACTTAAGTAGGGAACACTCTTCGTAACAAAAGCATTCTCTGCAAAACTTGAACGGGATATTGAAATTCCATATTTTATATTATATAGATTTTGATCTTCAAAAAAATTAGTGTACTGAAATTGAACAGAACCCGTCAATGCCCTCGATCGCGTGCTGTATGTTGGAGTAATTCCAAATATAAATGGTTTACTCAGTATACCTTTATTATTAATATTCATTCCTATATCTACACCATCATAAATATTCTGAAACTCAACTATAGGTAAAAAATACAATTGATTATCATGCGGAGATTCGAAATCTTTAAATAGTCGAATCTGTAATGGTTTAGTAAATAATGATTTCCCTTTTATAGATTTCCAATTGTTTCTCAAATCAAACTCGGGTACTTTTTGATCATAATTGAGTACTAATTGGTCGGCTAAATTGTTAGCAACTACAAACTTTTTTTTTTCCTTAATTCCTGTGAGCCATTGTTTAGAAATAATTTCACCTTCTTTTAACATAAAAAGGGATACTGGTCGCTGTCCGCTTTTAGTATTTTTTACAGTGAAATATATCGAATCTTTAGTGTTTTCTATGAATGTAATCTTATAATCAACTTGTTTGGTATTTGTAAGAAACGAATCAAAAAACCAATCTATATCTTTTGTGGTTTTAGTCTTTAAATACGTTTTAAAATCTTCAGTTGTTTTGTTGGGGTGGTCACTATCAAAAATAAACGCTTTCATCCAATCTTCAATACTTGAATCCTGAATAAGGTTTTCAAGATATAAAAGCCCTTTTGCTGCTTTATATTTGCTCGATAAGTTGGCGTTAAATTTTATAAGTTGATCTTTAGGTGTATTTAAAGCTTGATCACGCCCTGTTCTAATCATATGTAGATAGGTTAAATGGTACTGATCATTAAACTTTAGTTTTGCTAAATTATAAGCCCGTAGACCCCAAACATCCGACAAACTTCCAATTAACTTTTCATTTTCATAATATTGCTCAACATACTTCATTAGTAGGATGTTCTCAAAACCTGATTGTAACCAATGTTCCTCTCTTGGATTCATTCCTAAATGTTGATCTAAATACAACCGTAATATATTTTTTACAACGGTAAGCTCATATTTGAATGGCTTTGAAAAAGGCGCTAAAACGTCAGGAAGAATATTAAGACCATAAATAGGGTATTTATTCAAATCTAAACTGGAAATTAATAAGTTTTCATGTGGATATGATGCGAGTTCTGTGTCTACGAATTTTTTAACTTTACTTAGAATAATAAACTGTTCAGTTGAACTTAACACGGACTCATTTTCATTAGTTATAAAAGTTAAATTGCCATCCTTAACTTTTAAAAAAGGGGTTTTAGAAATATATAAGCGCGTGTCTGTTCGATTTTCACCGTTAAACATGTAAGTACTTTTTTGTTTAAGAGTTTGTTTTGACTCTAAATTTAACTCAGATGCAACGTCGAAATAATCAGGAACATTGATGTTTAGGTTAATAGATGATGGAGGTGTATAATAATCTTCAATATTCTTATTACTATACAATTTCCATTGAGAATCTTCATAAACAGCTGGAGTAAAATACCAATATTTTAAATTGAATTCCCCATCTTTATTAACACCATATCCAGTAAACTTATCGTTTTGGATTAGAAGTGTGTACTCAAAGAACAGCGTTGTTACGGCGTTTGGTTGGAGTACAGTATCTAGTTTTACTTTAAATAGGTCTGGGTGTTTTTGTAGATAAGAATAATCAAGAGAGTCATTTTTCGAATTTTGAATAGAAGTAATTTTAGTATATCCTCGATCTTTTGATTTTACAGCGAGTAAAGCACTATTAAACTCTTCGATAAATCGCTCTGCTAATGGAGTCGTTGGGCTACTAAAACTTGAGGTCCAATCATTAAAATATAATTCATTTAAAGGATCTTCAGAATTATTTTGATAGTCGATACGTTGTTTTATGGATATCGAGTAATTATCAGCATTTAAGACAGCGTCTATTTGCATCGCTTGTTGCCCAAAAACAGACGACACGCTCATAAAAATAATAAGGGTAAATAGGGGTCTTAATAACGGTCTTATGCTCAACAATTTAGTTTTGTAGGATTAATAGCTTATGAGTGTTATGAGAATTAATTAAAAATTTGGACTTAATTTATATTCTGTGTAGAAGTTATTAAGAATAGCAATGACTTCGTCTGATGTGTCTACCACATGAATTAAATCTAAATCTTTAGCACTAATAGTTTCAAACTGTTCTAGAAGCGTTGCTTTAATCCATTCAAGCAATCCGTTCCAAAAGTGTGTTCCCACTAATATGACAGGGAATTTTTCAATTTTTTTGGTTTGAATTAAAGTAATCGCTTCAAACAATTCATCTAAGGTACCAAAACCTCCGGGCATTACAACGATTCCTTGAGAATATTTAACAAACATTACTTTTCTTACAAAAAAGTAGTCAAAATCTAAGCTTTTGTCGTCATCAATATATGGATTGTTGTGCTGTTCAAAAGGAAGTTCAATATTTAAGCCAACAGATGTTCCGCCAGCAAGATGTGCACCTTTATTTCCAGCTTCCATAATACCAGGTCCACCACCTGTAATAACGCCATAACCGGCATCAACAATTGCACTGGCAACTTCTGTAGATAATTTATAATACGTGTCATTAGTCGGAGTTCTTGCCGATCCAAAAATAGAAACACATGGTCCAATTTTACTCATCTTTTCAAACCCATTCACAAACTCTCCCATGATTTTAAAAATCGCCCACGAGTCATTTGTTTTTATTCCATTCCATCCTTTGTGCTTCTGCTCTGGTCCCATAAATTAAATTTAATTATCTACTAATGTAATTCTTTTTTTAAAAACTTAGCCGTATGACTTGATTTGTTTTTAACAACCACTTCTGGTGTGCCTTTAACTAGTATTTCGCCTCCACCTTTTCCGCCCTCAGGACCAATATCAATAATATAATCTACCGTTTTAATAACATCTAAATTATGTTCAATAATAATGACTGTATTTCCTTTGTCCACCAATTTATTAAGAACGTCCATTAATACACGAATATCTTCAAAATGAAGTCCTGTTGTAGGTTCATCTAAAATATAAATAGTATTTCCAGTATCACGTTTGCTCAATTCCGAAGCTAGTTTAATACGTTGTGCTTCCCCGCCAGACAGTGTTGTGCTTTGTTGTCCTAAAGTAATATACCCTAAACCGACCTCTTTAATGGTCTTTAGTTTTCTGTGGATTTTTGGAATCATTTCAAAGAAATCTACACTCTCATCGATAGTCATATTTAATACATCACTAATCGATTTACCTTTATACCTAATTTCTAACGTTTCTCTATTAAACCGTTTTCCTTGACAAGATTCACATTCGACATATACATCGGGAAGGAAATTCATTTCAATGACTCTGAGACCACCTCCTTTACATGTTTCACAACGACCTCCAACAACATTAAAACTGAATCGTCCCAATTTATAGCCTCGAATCATCGCTTCAGGAATTTTAGCAAATAAGGCTCTGATTTCTCCAAAAACCCCAGTATATGTCGCTGGATTACTTCGAGGTGTGCGTCCAATAGGTGATTGATTAATGTCAATGACCTTATCTAAATGTTCTAATCCCTTAATAGATTTATAAGGCATAGGCTCCATAACTCCATTAAAGTAATAATTATTTAAAATAGGGTAGAGGGTTTCATTAATTAAGGTTGATTTACCACTCCCAGAAACCCCTGTTATTCCAATCATTTTAGCTAGAGGAAGTTTTATAGAAACATTTTTAAGGTTATTTCCGTTACAACCTTTAAGCTCCAAAAACTTACCATTTCCTGCTCGACGTGTTTTTGGAACTTCAATTTCTTTTAATCCACTCAAATAGTCTGCTGTTACTGTACTACTATTTAGTAACTCTTTCGGAGTGCCTTGACTGATAATTTCCCCACCATATTTTCCTGCCTTCGGACCGATATCGATTACATGATCGGCTTGTTCAATCATGTCTTTATCATGTTCTACCACAATAATAGAATTTCCAACATCTCTTAAAGTAATTAAGGATTTGATAAGTTTTTCATTATCACGTTGGTGCAAACCAATACTAGGTTCATCTAAAATATACAATACACCTACCAGTTGAGATCCTATTTGTGTGGCCAAACGGATGCGTTGCGCTTCTCCTCCCGAAAGTGATTTAGAGCTCCTATTAATCGTTAAATAATCCAATCCAACGTCTAAAAGAAATTGAAGTCTAGTAGATATTTCTTTAAGAATTTCTTTTGCAATTATCTTCTGGCTTTCAGATAAATATTGGGGTAATTCCTTAAACCAAGCTACTAGATCTACCACATCCATTTGTGAGAGTTCAGCGATGTTCTTAGCATTAATTTTAAAGTATAAAGATTCCTTTTTAAGTCGAGAACCCTCACAAGTTGGACATTTAATTTTATCCATATACTTTCTGGCCCAGCGTTTAATAGAAGTTGAATCTGCATTTTTGTACTGACTTTCAATGAAATTTGCTATACCTTCAAAGTTAATAACATAATTTCGTGAAACTCCAAGCGTTTTACTATCCACCGAAAAATCATCTTTCCCTCCATGAAGAATGATGTCTAAGGCTTCCTCAGGAATACTCTCTATTGGGTCCGAAAGCTTGAAATTGAAGCGTCGTCCTATAAGTTCTAATTGTCTAAATAACCAAGAATCTTTTTGATTTCCTTGTGGTGCGAGACCTCCATTTTTTATGGATAAGCTCCGGTCAGGAATAATTTTATGAGTATTTACTTTATAAATCGTACCAATTCCACTACAATCTGAGCAAGCCCCTTTTGGAGAATTAAATGAGAAGTTATTAGGTTCTGGGTTAGGGTAGGAGATTCCAGATGATGGACACATTAAATCACGACTGAAATATCGAACTTCCTTAATATCTTCATCAATTATCATCAGTACATTTTCGCCGTGATACATCGCCGTATTAATGCTTTCATTTAGCCTACTTGTAGATTGTGTACTAGCATCAATTTTAAGCCTGTCAATAACAATTTCAATATCATGCATTTTATAACGATCAAGCTTCATTCCTTTAGAAATATCGACAATCACACCATCAGTTCTGACTTTTACAAAGCCTTGTTTTGCAATTTGTTCAAATAACTCTCTGTAATGTCCTTTTCGTGATCGAATCACTGGCGACAGAATCGATATGCGTTTCCCTTGAAAAGATTCAAGGATAAGGTCTTTAATTTGTTCATCGTTATAACTCACCATTTTTTCATTGGTATTATAACTGTAGGCATCAGCGCCTCGGGCGAACAATAACCTTAAAAAATCATAAATCTCCGTGATGGTTCCTACGGTAGATCGGGGCGATTTGCTCGTCGTTTTTTGTTCAATCGCAATTACTGGAGAGAGTCCATCAATTTTATCAACATCAGGACGCTCTAAACTTCCTAAAAATTGACGGGCATAAGCAGAGAATGTTTCAATGTAACGGCGTTGTCCTTCCGCATAAATGGTATCAAATGCCAATGAAGATTTACCACTTCCAGAAAGTCCAGTAATTACCACTAGCTGATCACGAGGGATCTTTACATCAATATTTTTCAAATTGTGTACTCTAGCGCCTTTTACTTCTATAAATTCATCAAACTTGCTCATATACTTATGCGATCTTCATCTAATTAGTTGTAATTAAAATATATCAATAGTCCCTTTTCCTTCTCTAACAATAGTAATTTCTGACCCATTAACTTCCAAAACAGTTGAAGGCTGGTTGTCGCCATACCCGCCATCAATGACCAAATCAACCTTAGAATTCCATTTTTCATAAATTAATTCAGGGTCAGTAGTGTATTCTAATATAGCATCTTCATCATGAATCGATATCGAAACTATAGGATTGCCTAGTGCTTTCACAATATCCAACGCAATCGGATTGTCTGGAATTCGAATTCCAACAGTCTTCTTTTTCTTAAAAGGATAGGGCAAGGAATTAGCTCCTGGAAGAATAAAGGTATAAGGCCCAGGAAGCGTTCGTTTTAAAAGTTTAAATATAGGCGTCTCAATTTGGGTTACATAATCACTCAAATTACTTAAATCATGACAAATAAATGAGAAATTAGAGCGTTCCAGTTTAACCCCTTTTATTTTGGCAATACGCTCAAGAGCTTTGACGTTGGTGATATCACAGCCCAAACCATACACTGTATCTGTTGGATAAATGATTAACCCTCCCTTTTTTAGCACATTCACTACATTTTGAATTGCTTTTGGGTTTGGATTTTCAGGATATATTTTAAGGAGTTCGGCCATGTCAGATCTGTTTTATGAAAGGATTTCAAGTTTAGCAAATCGAAGTAAGAGCTTTTTACTCCCGCCAGTTTCAAATTTAATTTCTGCTTTCAAATCCGCTGCTTTGCCTTCAATATTCAAAACAGTTCCTTTCCCAAACCGTTGATGATTCACAATATCACCAACAATTAGTTTATTATCAAACAAGTTAGACGTGGATTTTGAATCGCTAACTTTTTTCAAGTTTTTTGGTGTCGATATTTTAAATTTTTCAGCCGGTTTTGGCTTCTTTTTCATGTAAGCAGGCTTCTTGTAGCGTACTGTATTAGGATCTACATCCCCAAAAATATCAGCGCTTAACATAGGATTGAAACGCCGTTCTTCTTTTGGAGTTACAATTTCCAAGTATTGTTGATCTATTTCTTCTATAAATCGGCTCGGTTCAGAATCTACAAGTTTTCCCCAACGGTAACGAGATAGGGCATACGTAAGATAGGCTTGTTTTTCGGCACGTGTCAAAGCAACATAAAACAAACGGCGTTCTTCTTCTAGTTCATCACGAGTATTCATACTCATAGCACTTGGAAATAAATCTTCTTCTAAGCCAACAATAAAGACATACTCAAACTCTAAGCCTTTAGCCAAGTGAATGGTCATAAGTGCTACTTTATCGCTGTCATCTCCTTCTTCATTATCTAAATCTGTTGCAAGCGCAACATCTTCTAAAAACTCAGCTATCGATCCCGTAGAATCTGCTAATTCTTGTTGTCCCTCAACAAAATCTTTAATACCATTTAGTAATTCCTCTATATTTTCCATTCGGTTAATACCCTCTGGAGTTCCATCTTTTTTAAACTCTTGAATCAACCCACTGGCTTTACACACATGTTCCGCCAAGTCAAAAGCATTTGCCGTCTGACTCATCACCTTAAAACTTTCAATCATGGTAGTGAAGTTTTGAAGCTTAGTTTTGGTACCCGCATTAATATTTATGGGAAGTTCATGAAGGTGTTTAAGAATTTCAAAAATGGTTTTGTTATGTTCATTTGCAGAAACTATTAAACGGTCAATAGTGGTTTGACCAATGCCACGTCCAGGGAAATTAATGATGCGTTTAAGCGCTTCTTCATCCGAAGGATTAATAATGATCCGCAAATAGGAAAGTACATCTTTAATTTCTTTCCGTTGATAAAAAGATAACCCCCCGTAAATACGATACTCGAGACCTCTTTTTCTTAGCGCATCCTCAATAGATCGTGACTGTGCATTGGTACGATACAACACTGCAAAATCACCATTTTTGGCTTGGTTCTGCATCTTATTGTCAAAAATCGTGCTTGCTATATAGCGCCCTTCATCACCATCAGTTAGAGAACGATTTACAGTAATTTTTTCGCCTTCTTCATTCGCAGTCCAAACCACTTTATCTAACTTGGTTTGATTTTTTTCAATAACCGAATTAGCAGCATTAACAATATTTTTAGTCGAACGGTAGTTTTGCTCCAATCGAAACATTTTTACATTGTCATAATCTTTTTGAAAATTTAAAATATTATTGATGTTTGCGCCTCGAAACGCATATATACTTTGGGCATCATCCCCAACTACACAGATATTTTGAAAACGATCAGAAAGCGCACGAACAATAAGGTATTGAGAATGGTTTGTATCTTGATACTCATCAACTAAAATGTAACGAAAACGGTCTTGATATTTTGCTAAGACTTCAGGAAAACGTGTAATTAACTCATTGGTTTTAAGCAGTAAATCATCAAAATCCATAGCGCCAGCTTTGAAACATCTTGAGACATACTCTTTGTAAATCTCTCCCATTTCTGGGCGTTTCGCCATAACATCAGCTTCCTTAAGGTCTGGGTTTTGGAAATAGGCTTTTACAGTAATTAAACTGTTTTTATAGGCTGAAATACGCGATTGAACTTGCTTGTATTTATAGATGTCTTTGTCTAATTTTTTTTCTTTAATAATCGAAGAAATTAAACGTTGTGAATCTTGAGTGTCATAAATCGTGAAATTTGAAGGATAGCCAAGCTTATCCGCTTCAAAGCGTAATATTTTAGCAAAAACAGAGTGAAATGTACCCATCCATAAGTTTTTGGCTTCGCTATCTCCAACAATTGTTGAAATACGCGTCTTCATTTCACGAGCAGCCTTATTAGTAAAGGTTAGCGAAAGAATATTAAAAGGGTCGACACCCTCGCTCATCAAATAAGCGATGCGATAGGTGAGGACTCTAGTTTTTCCAGACCCTGCACCTGCGATAATAATCATTGGACCTTCTTTTTGAAGGGTTGGCGCTAGTTGTGCCTCGTTAAGTTGACTTAAATATTGTTTCAAATTTTTTTTTCTAAGATGTGAAATTAAGGAATGTAATTTGTAATTTTAAGATGAATTCATATAAATTATAAACAATTTATGAAACGTTATTTAGAAGCTATTTAAAAATTTGCAAGTGTTTAAATTATGTGTGTATATTGAAGGAAATTATTAACTTGGCAATTATTAAACACACATAACACTTTTAAATGGAAATTGAGTTTTATAGCCTAGTCATGTATTGTATTCCTGCGCTCTTAACAGGTTTGATTGCATATTTGTTTTTCAAAGAATACACCAATAACGAGAATAAAAGACGTCATTATATACTTCATAAATCACTTCAAAAAGAAGTCCTCCCTGTTAAGCTTCAAGCTTATGAACGTTTAGCATTGGTTTTGGAACGTATGACACCTAATAGTTTATTGATAAGAATTAAACCTATTTCTCAGCGAAAAGAAGATTATGAACAACTATTAATTCAAAATATAGAACAAGAATTTGAACACAATTTAGCACAACAAATCTACCTGTCAGAAGAGTGTTGGAATATCATTTTAACGGCTAAAAATACAACTATTCAATTCATTAGAAATTGCGATATTTCTAATACCACTTCTAATGCGGATAAATTTAGAGAATTAGTGCTTACTAAATCTATGGATACGCCTGCGCCTAGCAACGCTGCTTTAGCCTATTTGAAAAATGAAGTCAGTAATTTACTAACCTACTAAAGTGGATTAAGTAATGCAAAACGCGCTCCTTCAAACTCCCATTGATTACCTTAAAGGTGTAGGTCCTGGTCGTGCAGAAGTGTTGCGTAAAGAGTTAGGAATTAGCACCTATCAAGATCTCATTAACTTGTTCCCGAATCGTTATATAGATCGCACCCGTTTTTATAAGGTATCACAACTTCAACCCTCAAAAGCAGAAGTTCAAATTGTGGGGCAGATTACAGGGTTTAAAGAACTTGGTCAGAAACGTGGCAAACGCTTAGTCGCTACGTTTAGAGATGAAACAGGATTTATTGAACTCGTTTGGTTTAGAGGTCATAAATGGATTCGTGAACAGCTCAAAACACACACGGATTATGTGATTTTTGGAAAACTCAACCAATTCAATGGCGTATTTAGCATGCCACATCCAGACATTGAACTGAAATCAGATTATGATAAAAGCCTTTCTAAAGCAATACAACCCATTTATCCGTCCACAGAAAAATTAGCGAATAGAGGTATTTCAAACCGTGTGATTTGTAAGATTATGGAACAACTGTTCTTGCAGCTCAATGGCCGTTTTGAAGAGTCATTATCTTTCGATATGCTAGAGGATCAGAAATTGATTTCTAAAAGCGAAGCCTTTTTAAATATACATTTTCCTAAAACTCAAAATTTATTAAGCCTATCACAATTCCGTTTAAAGTTTGAGGAGTTATTTTATATCCAGCTCCAACTTATTCTTAAAAACATTATTCATAAGTCAAAACTAAAAGGTTACCGTTTTGATACGGTTGGATCTTATTTTAATACATTTTATAAAACTCATTTACCATTTGAATTGACCGATGCTCAAAAACGCGTGTTAAAAGAAATTCGAACAGATATGGGAAGTAATGCACAAATGAACCGCTTGTTACAAGGTGATGTAGGTTCTGGAAAAACTATTGTAGCGCTGATGTCGATGTTTATAGCTATTGATAACAATTTTCAAGCGGCTTTAATGGCACCAACTGAGATTTTAGCATTCCAACATTACAATGGACTGAAACCCTTTTGTGATGCCATTGGGATTAAAATTGCACTGTTAACTGGTTCAAGTAAAACTGCTGCGAGACGAATTATTCATGAGGATTTAGTATCAGGAGCATTGCAAATAATTGTTGGAACCCATGCACTTTTAGAGGATAAAGTTCAGTTTAAAAACCTTGGTTTGGCTATTATTGATGAGCAACACCGTTTTGGAGTGGCGCAACGTAGCAAGCTGTGGAAAAAAAACGATTCGCCTCCGCATATATTGGTCATGACCGCCACACCAATTCCTCGGACTTTGGCGATGTCTGTGTATGGTGATTTAGATATTTCTGTTATTGATGAGTTGCCCGCTGGAAGAAAACCTATAAAAACCGTGCATCGGTATGATAGCAATCGTCTTAAAGTGATTGGTTTTATTAGAGATGAGATTTCAAAAGGCCGACAAATTTATATTGTGTATCCGTTGATTAACGAAAGTGAAACTTTAGATTTCAAAGATTTAATGGATGGTTATGCTAGCATAGTCCGTGATTTTCCAATGCCAAAGTATCAAGTATCCATCGTTCATGGTCAGATGAAACCAGTTGATAAAGAATTTGAAATGCAACGTTTTGTCAAAGGCGAAACCCAAATTATGGTTGCTACAACGGTTATAGAAGTTGGGGTAAATGTCCCCAATGCCTCCGTAATGATTATTGAAAGTGCCGAACGTTTTGGTCTGTCGCAGCTCCATCAATTGAGAGGTCGTGTTGGGCGTGGAAGCGAGCAGAGTTATTGTATTCTAATGACCAGCCACAAGTTAGGAGAGAATAGTAAAACCCGTATGGAAACGATGGTTAACTCAAGTGATGGCTTTGAAATTGCAGAAGTGGATCTTAGACTTCGTGGCCCAGGGGATATGATGGGCACCCAACAAAGTGGTGTCCTAGACTTAAAAATCGCCAATATTGTAAAAGATAAGGATATCTTGTCCTTGGCACGGCATTGGGCAAAACAAGTGCTCGTAGCGGATCCTAAACTAGAAAACCCAAAGCATCAACCCATTGCTCAAACCTATATCAAAATGGGGAAATACAAGAATATCTGGAATTATATTAGTTAGATTTTTAAGCCGCTAAATAAGCTGTACTCAATTTTTGAAGGTCTTTCATCACCACTTTAAAATCGGCTTCAAAAAGGGTGTAGAATTCTCTTAATTCTTGCCCTGCTTTATCCATTCCTGATCTGTTTTTTGTGCGCCGATTCATCCCCGATAATACTCGGTCAATCCCGTCTAGTTCGGCGTAGATTAAGAGCCAGTTGCCTTCTATCATAATAGGCGCCATTTTTTGAATATTTTTGGGAAGAATTTCAAAATTATCATTTAATAAGGTATAAAACGATTGAATGTAAACCTCTAATGGAACGTCCGAATACGCTGCCCAGTTTTTAGCCAAAAAATGATCATAAAAAATATCGACAATAATTCCCGAATAATGTCCATAGTTTTTATGAAGTCGTTTGGTACTATTTCTAAATGCGGGATGTGCATCCGTCATCGTATCAATTTGGCGGTGTAACAATATTCCCTTTTGTATTTCAGCAGGGTAGATGTTATATTTGGAGCCTTTGATACTGTCTGCAATAAAGTTTCCAATCATGACGTCGGGATTATTTCTAGAAAGTAAAATATGTGCCAAGTAATTCATAGCGCAAAATTATGAATACATTTTAATATAATTGATTTGAAGTCTTATATTTGTTAAAACTTATTTTTTACATGACACTAATTAAATCAATTTCAGGAATACGAGGCACCATTGGTGGTGCTGTTGGAACCAATTTAACTCCTATTGACACTGTGAAATTTGCTGCGGCTTATGGCACTTGGATTAAAGAACAGCGTTCTAAAGAAAATTACCGCGTGGTGATTGGAAGAGATGCCAGAATTTCTGGGTCGATGGTTCAAAATTTAGTTATGAATACACTGATTGGTTTGGGTATTGATGTGATTGATTTAGATTTATCTACAACTCCAACAGTAGAAATTGCAGTGCCTTTAGAACATGCCGATGGCGGAATTATTTTAACGGCAAGTCATAATCCAAAACAATGGAATGCGTTAAAATTATTGGATCAGAACGGAGAATTTTTAAATGCCGAACACAGTCAACGTGTTTTGGATATCGCTGAAGCAGATGCTATGGAATTTGTTGATGTAGATGATCTCGGAATCATTACTGAAAATCAAGCGTATTTTGATATTCATATAGATGAAGTTTTGGATTTAGAGTTTGTAAATGTAAAAGCCATTTCCGATTGTAAATTTAAAGTCGCCGTAGATGCGGTTAACTCTACAGGTGGAATTGCGATTCCATTGTTGCTAGAACGCTTAGGCGTAGAAGCCGTTAAAATACACTGCGAACCTAATGGTCAGTTTCCCCATAATCCAGAACCGCTTAAACAACATTTAACGGATCTCTCTGAAAAGGTCGTTGCTTCTAACGCTGATTTTGGCATCGCTGTTGATCCTGATGTCGATCGTTTGGCTTTTATGGACGAAAAAGGGATTATGTTTGGAGAAGAATATACATTAGTAGCGTGTGCTGATTATATTTTAAGTCAGCGTCCAGGAAATACGGTGAGTAACCTCAGTTCTACACGAGCTTTAAGAGATGTCACCGAAAAGCATGGCGGAACCTACACTGCTAGTGCAGTAGGAGAAGTCAACGTCGTCAATGCGATGAAAGCGACTCAAGCCGTTATTGGTGGTGAAGGTAATGGTGGTATTATTTACCCTGAATCGCATTATGGCCGTGATGCCTTAGTAGGCGTGGCCTTGTTTTTGAGTTTATTAGCGGAACGAAAAATAGCGGTTAGTGCATTGAGAGCAAGTTATCCGTCATATTATATGGGCAAGAAAAAAATAGATTTAAACCCTTCTATTGATGTTGATGCTATACTAGTGGCCATTGAAGCTAAATATGCGCATGAAAATATTTCTACAATTGATGGGGTTAAGATTGATTTTGCTACTGAATGGGTGCATTTAAGAAAAAGTAATACAGAGCCAATTATTCGAATCTATACAGAAGCATCCACTCAGGAAGCTGCAGATACCTTAGGGGATAAAATTATTTCAGAAATTAAAGCAGTCGCAGGAATTTAAAAACGATTCAAAATCAAATCGCTTTCTTGAAGTATTGATTTTTTTCAAGTAAATTATCATAATACAAGTTTTGATTTTTTTTATGCAAACTTAAACTTGTAATACTTACAGTTTGAAGTCCTTTATCTTTCTTTAAAAAAACATTATTATTTAGTGGTTGGGCTACGTTTTCATGAAAACTGATGAGGTCATCCCATCCGTTAAATTGATTTAAATGATCTTTAAATTCATTTTTCAAATGTTGCTTTTTGTCTTCATTGTAGAGTGTATTTGAACACCAAAGATACGGCTTCATTTGGTTCATTAGTGTCCGCTTTAAAGTGTCACCATCCCAATGAAAATGTTCAAGTTTTACGACCTCAGAAAAACGAACACTTATCAATTGAAAAGGAGCAATATGTATTAAATTTGATGCCGATAGAATGGTTGCATCGCCGAGAAGTAATTTTATAGGGAGTTGTCCGCGGCTTATTTTTTCAGCGGAGTTAGGTTGCTTCCCCGTAGCATTTAATAAACAAAACAGCTGTTTTTGTTTGGAATCTACAGCAAACCATGTTCCTCCGTGATCCAAATCTTTAGGATACATCAAAGGCGTAGGATGGTCATAAATAGCAGGTTCTAACGTAGGCCGTTGTAGTTTTTCATCTCTGTTACTAGTAAAGATAAAACCTTCTGAAGTTGGAAAGTACGTTACGATGCACATTGGTTGCGGTATAATTGTGTTGAAAAAGCAACCCCAAAATTAGGATCAATCAAATGAATTAACTTTTGTTCTAAAAGAGCAATTTTAATAAGACTTTGATGGTGAATGCAATGGTCCATACAATAGGTGAGTTCTCTAAAAAATGACGTTTGAACACCTGTATTTTTTTCTTTTTCATCTTCAGGAAGAGTGGTCATTATTAGGGGCGTATTATCGCGTTCATTTATTTGGTTTAACGAGACCAATAAGCGGTCAATAGTTTCAATTCCTTTATTAATATTTACCTCCAGCTGCTTGTCCCTATTACGTAAATCATAGTTTACACAGTCTGTACTTTTTTGAGACAGACAACATAAGTAGAATTCAATAATGTGTCTAAAATGTTCCCCAATTGAACTACCAAAAAGTGTTTTGTTTTCAAAGCAAAACGAGTTGCTGTCCATTTGAATTAATAAATTTTTTAAGTCCTGAAGGACTTTTGTGTGTGGGTGAATGTTCATGTATAGGATATTTGGGAAACTTCTTTTTTACTCAATACCTCTCGGGCACCCGTGATAAATTCGAAAAGGGATGGGGTTTGACTTTGTGTATTTAGTTTTTGTTGACTCAATTTATAAATGATATGCATATGATTGAAAATAGTTTTGTATGCACTCCAAATAGAGCAGCAGGGATCATAGATGTGAATAGGTTCAGAGTTGACGCCGTTAATTTCTAATATTTTTATACCAGTATTATCTTTAAATGCATTCCAATTTTTAATTTTTAAATCAATTCGACCGTAATCAAAGTCTGGGAGATTTTGGAGGCAAATCTCAATCCAATCGAGCATTTCTTTTGACTTATGTTCTCTAGCATCTAAAAATGTAGTCCCCCGATTATGATTTCCTATAGGCTCTACAAGTAACTCCTTTCCTTTAGGAATAATTTGATGCCATTGGGTCTCGAAACGATCTTTGAGGATAGACGCACGGTGTGCTATTCGGTGATTTTCATTGACAAGTATTTCTAGAGTACGTTTTCCATCTCCAATAAGTTTACAAAACTCTTTTTTACCTACCGAAGTTATTTGAGGAATTCGATTTGTATCCCAATAAAATAGAATTCCAATTTCTATTGGGTAATCGATATATTCTTGAATTAAAACAGATTGATCTATTTTTTTTAAATAGAGTTCTAGTTCATTAGGAGACTCCATTTTTTCTACGTTTCTCCCACGTTCTCCCATATCAGGTTTGGCAATCAACGGAAAGTTTAAATTCTTAGCTTTAAGTTGATTTTTAATAGATTCAAAATCCTCCAAATCAGAAATATGAAGTGTTTTTGGTGTCCATTCTGGGGCTATTTTTTTTAAATAGTTTTGTTTAGAACTTAGAAATGCGCCTCCAAACTTCATACAGGGATTTAGTACTGAAAAATAAACCCAACGTCTTGATTTTAAGGCCAAATAAAAATAATAGAAATACGCCGGAAAATAAAAGACCCAATACGGCCAAAACTCATAATGTAAAAATCGTTTCCAATTCATTATAAATTAGTTTTGAATATCTCTATTTGCGATCAATTGAGTTAACGAACATTTTTTAATCTTACTGTAAAATAGAATACTAATAAAGCTAAAAACTAGTGCAATAATAGCGATTACGAAAAGTTGTCCGTTATCTGATTTCCCATCCCATTTCACAATAATCCCTAAAGGAGTGAATAAATGAGAAGCTATGGCACCAAACATTAGAATTATAGTCGCTAATAGTGCTAAAATTTTGGTTTTTGGTAGGAGTAAAGCAATACCTATTATTAGTTCTATACATCCTAAGCCAAGTCTTCCCCAAGGCTCTACGCCTAGAGTTGAAAAAATATGAACGGCTTCGGGATGGCCACTAAATTTAAATAATAGAGACTGTAATAGAATTATTGATACAACAAGTCGTAATACAAAAGTAATTTTGGTTAACATAAGAGTAGGGTTTTAATTGATTTGCCATTTGTTTAAATTTGGATTGGCTGTAGTTTTGAGGGTGTCAGGGTTCTATCTAAATTCAATGGAGTAAATAGAATAAAAGGTAAAA
>Ga0102816_1000003_pt1 | contig 122807 bp, 104 predicted proteins | sample ColrivemetaGS545_FD_84509 | JGI IMG/M metagenome (GOLD analysis project Ga0102816, IMG submission 84509) | Estuarine microbial communities from the Columbia River estuary - Flood tide non-ETM metaG S.545 | ecosystem: Environmental > Aquatic > Marine > Intertidal zone > Estuary | place: USA...
CATTATACCAACTATTTTAAAGGTATTCCTGATTTTAAACCCTTTCGAACAAAAATGGTAACTAGCGATCAGAGCGCCGATGTTTTTGCGGCCTTTAATGAAGTAGAAGCTGTATTTGGAGACTACCAATTTGTCTAGGTCTCTAGCTGCGTTTTAGCAATGCGTTGCGATGCAATACGAGATGCCAGTACACCCAATACTAAAATAGTGGCAAGTACGATTCCGGCGTTAATCAATTCTAAATCCACGGGGTATGGAAGCGATGGCGTAATCATAACGAGCGAATAGTGTAGTTGCAACCAAATAGTGATCACCCCAATAACAATCCCTATACTGCCGCCTATAATGGTCATTAAAATGCCCTGGTAATAAAATATTCTTCGTAATTCTTTGACGGTCGCGCCTAAATTATATAAGGTTTTCAAGTTCTTTTTTTTGTCTAAAATCATCATAATGATAGACCCTACAATATTAAACAAGGCAATGATCAAAATCAATGTGAAAATCAAATAGACCGCAACGTGTTCTGTGTTCAACATCTTATACAACGCATCATTGAGTTGGACACGGTTCTTGATGGTGATTTGATTTTTAAAAATAGATTGTAGTTGAGCGCGTAGCTCGTCTTCGTTGGCAGACGGCTCTAAATAGAGGTCAATTGCACTGAGGGTTTCAGCATCGTATCCTAATAAATATTTAGCGTTCTCAAGTGTTGTAAAGACTTGCGAATTATTGAGCGTTTCATTAATTTGAAAAATCCCAGCATTGGCAACTTTCATGCTTTTAAAGGCACTGTTTACAGAGTTGATTTGCCCTGCTCCAGGTTTGGGCGCATACAGTTTAATGACTTTAGTGACATCAAAAATTCCAAATCCTAATTCGTTAGTAACGCCCCATCCCGCAACAATTTGTGAGGTGTTGGGTTCAAACCATTGACCATATACTAAAATTGAATCGATAGTGGCCTGCGGATAGTTATTATCTACGCCTTTAAGCGTGACCGCTAGGTGTTTGTTGTCGCAATTCATAAGCATCCGTTCCTCCACGATTTCGGAGAAAGAGGCTATTGAATTTAGGGCTGTTAGGGCTTGTTTTTGATCCGCCGTAAACCGAATGGTTTTGGTGGTGGTTGGTACAATTTTGAGATCTGGATCGGCAAAGGATGTGAATTGTACGGTAAAGGTTTTGAGCCCAGAAAAACCAGAAAGCACTATAAAAAGGGCGGCGGTTCCAATAATAATCCCAAAGCCCGCAATTAAAGTGATAAAATTAATCGCGTTGTTACTGCTTTTCGAAAACAGATACCGTTTGGCGATATATAGCGAGAATTTCAATTAGGCCTTTTTTCGTTTTTCTAATAAATCGGGGTTTTCAATTGGATTTTCGGTGCGTTTCAATGATTTGTCTATTTGGTCAATGTACTCCAAAGAATCATCGATATAAAAAATCAACTGTGGCATGCGACGCAATTGATGCTTGGTGCGTTGCGACAGCTCGTGTTTGATGAGCGGCGCATTTGATTTTATGCCTTCTAAAAGTTCGGCACCTTTATCTATCGGGAAAATACTGAGATACACTTTGGCGATCGAAAGATCGACGGTCACATTGACTTTTGTGACTGAAATTAGTATGCCTTTCATCCCGCCTTGGGTGGCTGCGCCTTGTAGTACCTCAACGAGATCACGCTGTAAAACGGAGGCTATTTTTTTTTGTCTTTGACTTTCCATGGGGTAAAAATAATATATTTCTGGGTGAATTGTTTAAAAGCTAGTCCTTTTCGGTTAAATTTGTGATATGTTGAAGAAAATAGAACATATTGGTATTGCCGTAAAAGACCTAAAAGCCTCTAATGAATTGTTTAAAAAGCTTTTAGGCGTACCGCATTACAAAACCGAACAAGTCGCATCGGAAGGGGTGACCACGTCGTTTTTTGATGTGGGAACACATAAAATAGAGTTGCTGGAAGCAACGGATGCGAACAGTTCTATTGCTAAGTTTATTGCTAAAAAAGGCGAAGGGGTGCATCACATTGCTTTTGAGGTAGAAGATATTGAAGTTGAATTGGCACGTTTAAAAATGGAAGGCTTTGAATTGATTCATGAAACCGCTAAAGCGGGCGCAGATAATAAACGCATTGCTTTTTTACATCCGAAATCAACCAATGGTGTTCTGATCGAACTCTGTCAAGAACGCTCTAATAAAGAGTGATTTTCTTTTTATAATTTTAAAAAACGTTGTAATATTGCAGCCGTATTGGTCCCATAGCTCAGTTGGTTAGAGCATCTGACTCATAATCAGAGGGTCCGAGGTTCGAGCCCTCGTGGGACCACAGTTAAAAGCAGCTCTAGGGCTGCTTTTTTATATCAAAACCAAATCGATGCCCTTTTGTTATATCATATACAGCTCTCAACTTGACAAGTATTACACAGGGTCTTGTGCTGATTTTGACCTAAGACTGAAAGCTCATAATTCCAAAAAATACGTCGCTTCTTACACTTCCAAGTCTGACGATTGGAAACGCTTTTTGGTAATTCAAACCGAAACAAACAAACATGCTCTTCGACTCGAACGTAAAATTAAACAAATGAAAAGCCGAGTTTTTATTGAGAATTTGAAAAAATACCCAGAACTAGTAGATAAAATAAAAAAGCAAACGTGCATCTGACTCCCCCGATAACTATCGGGGCAGAGGGTCCATGGTTCGAGCCTAAGTAGGACTGTCCTGAAACCCTTTCTTAATTGAGAGGTTTTCTGTGTCCGTACATAACTCAAAATTTAGTAAAAAAAAGTCACGTACCTCATTAGAGATACGTGACTTCACTATTTTAAAGTCTTACGACAATGAATTGACTATTTTTTTAGGAATTTAAGCAGAGTTCCGCTGTCTAATTTCAGGAAATAGATGCCTTTGGTGAGCGTTTCAATTTCTATTTTTGTAGTCATTGAAAGCGTTCCTTCTAGAACCTTTGCGCCTAGTACATTGATTACCTCATAGGCTGTTTCCTGTTTCAAACCAGTCACAGCAAGAAAACTCGATGCTGGATTTGGATACACAGAAAAAGACGTGTTTAAATCGTTTTTGTTTGTATAAAGTGTTCCTGTGATATTAAAACCTGACCAAACAGGTGCCGCGTTATAGGTGTCAACTGTGCCAACGGGCACAATTAGATTAATAGTCTCGTATCCACCAGAAGCACCAAAAACGGACACACTTATAGAGGGTATTGAGCTTGTCCAAGCCACCGTTACTGTTTCCAAGCTAATGGAATAACCAAAAGCACTATCTCCAATAGAGGTCACAGATTCTGGTATATTAATAGAAGTTACATCACTACAGCCATAGAAAGCAGTTTGTGCAATTAATGTCACGGAATTTGGGATATCAATAGACGTTAAGCTAGTACAGTTATAAAAAACATTATACTCAATAGACGTCAAATTCTTTGGGATATCAATAGACGTTAAGCCTGTACAAAAGCTAAAAGCACCTTCTCCAATAGACATCACAGTTTCTGGAATACTAATAGACATTAAGTTAGCACAGTCATAAAAAGCCTCCTTCCCAATAGAGGTCACAGAATTTGGGATACTAACAGACGTTAAGCCAGTACAGGTATCGAAACCACTATCTTTAATAGCGTTCACGGTATATTCGATACCAGAGTTGGTTACAGTCGCTGGGATCGTTAGTGATCCTGTAGGAAGATTATTTTCATCTTTACCCACAGACACATTAGTATCTTCTGTTACCGTGTAGCTTAAGCCGTCTACAATAAAAGGCGTTTGAGCGTTTATACTCCCTATGCTTAGTAAAAACAAAAGCGTTAAAACAGAGTTTTGTAAATGTGTAATCATTCTAAAAAGTTTATAAATTGGTTATATGCAAAGATAATGAAATAAACCTCAACTGAACAGTCTTGACTACTTATAATCTAGTAATCTAAGTCAGAGAGTCCATGGTTCGAGCCCTCGTGGGACCACCCTGAAAACCCTTCTTTATTGAGGGGGTTTTTGTTTCTAATCCTTAGCAAGGACCTTACCGTTAAGATACTAATTCTTGGCAACTATATGGCAACTGACTAGTGTTTACCTCTTTCTTCCTAAGCCTAGTGTTTTCGACTTAACGACTCTAGTGGGGATGTTAAATACTTTGTGTTTAGTTTTGTTTTACAGTTGTCTTAAAAAATTGATCCATTTGATCTACTAATTCTGTTTTTGGATTGTTTAGGTTTTCGACCTTATAAAATGGGTTATTTATAGATTGATCAATCCGTTTACCGTCTCTTATTTTAATAAGGTGCGGAAATTGGTTGTAGTTTTTTAATCTATAAAGTGCTTGAGAAATGAATTCTACAGAGTGGTTCGAGGCTACTTTTTGTCCATTTAGATACACAATTTCAATGCGCTCTTCTAGGTTAGCAATACTATTTTGCTCAATATTTTTTTTTGAGTTTTCAAGGGTATTGTAACAAAAAAAGTCCGCGCCATTATTATTAATCAGAAAATCTGCATATTGATTTTCGAATCGTTCTCTTTTAAAATATATAAAGGGTCCAACAATAATCACAAGGGGCATAAACAAAACAAACACAGGAATTGCTACACTGATCGCTAGGATAAAAGGAAGTACATATTTTAGAAATTTCATTTATTTTAAATGTTTATTAAGGGATTGTATAAAACAATCCAACACTTCCCGTTTTGGGTGAATGTTACTGCACTTTTGTGTCGACCCTTGATAAAAATTCTGGACTTTGTTACTGTAAAATAATTGTTTACAAAACGTTTTTTAGGTATGAAGAATTTAGATTTGGAGTCAAAATTCAAATACAATATATATAAAAAACATCCCTCAAACAAAAAAAACTTTGACAACCTTACTTTTTTATAACAGCTGTGTTTTGTTTTGTTTCATATATATTTCTAAAGGTTAGGCAAAAAATGGATTTCTTATATTTGTACCGTTAACCAATTAAAAACTTTAAAAATGACCAACCTCTTACAAAGAGCCGTTTTATGCCTATTATTTCTACTTGGGTTTGGATCCACAAACGCTCAAGAATTTGTTGTAGACGGTCTAAAATACAACGTATCAAGTACTGCTGACGCAACCGTATCGGTTCAACAAGACAGTGGCAATTGCCCTGTCGGGGATTTAACCATTCCAGCGACTGTGACAAATGCCAGTACCACCTACACGGTGACTTCAATTGGCATGTCTGGATTTCGGGAGTGTAGTGGCTTAACAGCTGTGATCATTCCGGGTACTATGACAACGTTTTCGAGTGATGCTTTTATGGACTGTAGTGCATTAACCGCTGTTAGCATTCCGAGTGCAGTGACCTCAATTAATAGTTCTGTATTTAGTGGCTGTACCAACTTGGCTGCTGTAAATGTGAGTTGGCAAACGCCATTAGCCATACAAGCAAACGTTTTTGATGGGCTCACGTTAAGTGATATAACGCTGACAATCCCGCCAGGAACAACGTCTGCTTACCAGGGCGCAGATGTTTGGAAAGACTTTAGCCCTCTACAAGAAAGCCTCGTGATGGATGCCAACACCTCCTTTTTTTCACCAAAAGGCGTGTTAAGTCTCCAAGAAGAAACAACCACAACAAACGTATATAATAAAGACCGCCACTATGAACGAATTGGCGGGTGGAAACGACTGAATGATACCATTGTTTGGGGGATGAAAAACTTAAGTGTTGGAATCCTTACTGTTGAGTTGTTTGCTGGTATTTCTACCGGTGAGGACGGATCAGCAGTTACTGTTTATTTAGACGATCAAGAACAAGATTTAACGGTCAATGCGACTGCTAGTCCACAAGATTTTGAATCTCAAGGCAGCGTTAGCTTTAACGTTACTCAAGCGGGCACACATGAAATAAAGTTAAAAATTAAAACCCAAAACACTGCGGATTCCTCTTTTGGCGAAATTAAAAAACTAATAGCTTCTGGAACTGCAATTACAGGTGCAAATGTTTGGGAACGCCGATGGAGAATGGCCGCAGTTCATGGCGGTTTTATAAGTGACAACGATGTTAATACAGAAATAACCGTTTATGAGGTCAATATTCTTAGTCATGAATATGAGTCTTATCAAGTGATGACTACTGAATTTGGGTATATCGGCTCTCCAAATACACTCGAATCTGCAGGGCTGTCTGGTTTAAATTTTTCGTTATGGTCATACGGAAGAAATGATGCAACCCCTCCACACATCCAATTAAGTCACTTAATAGCTGTAGCGGGTGAAGGAGCTATTTTTGGAGGCTATGGTCACGAAGGAACAGGAGTTAAGCCTAGAGGGTTTGACCCCTTTGACACGACTGAATCTCCTCATTATAAATTTACGGTAGCGCTAAGAAAAGAGCCTGGAGAGCTACATAATACTTTCTGGTGTTATTATTTGGATCCCGTGAGTTTGGATTGGAAACTTTACAGTTCTGGTAAAAAGTTTAATGCCAGTGGCGACCTTTCCTATATAAATTCCACTGGAGGTTTTCTTGAAGTCCCTGGCCCTGCACACTCACAAAGAACAGGACACAGAACCCGTGTTATCGAATACAGGGCCTGGAGAATGCAAACCGACCGAACTTGGAATGTCGTAGATGAAATAGACCCAAATTATAATAGTGACACAAGTATAAGCTATAAAGAGTGGAGTCAAAACAGTGCTGGTGACAAATTTATTTTTAAAGGAGGTGGACTCTTAGATACAGGTGTCGACCCAGGGAACATTCACTTAAACAACCCCTCGGAACTCCCTGATTTCTTACAAGGTGACAATATCAATGCCTTGTATGCAATGCCAGCAGACTTTGAAACCTCAGAGCCAGCATCGATTTATGCGAGTCAAGCTGTTTTAAAATTTGACATCACTAATCTTGGTACAAACCCAGAAATAAAGTTGTTTTACGGCACAGCCTATGGGCTAACAGAGGGTGTTAATGGGGATGCTGGAATTGACGTCGTTTGGGAGGAGAGTCAAGAAGTGTCACTATCTCAAATTAATGATGGTGTTTTATCAGTTCCCGTAACAAATCTAACCGCCAACCAACTGTATTATTACAGATTGAGAGTAAAAAATGATGAAGGGATCACTTGGTCTTATAATGCGGATTCTTTTTCAACTAATGGGGATGTGCTTTCTACTTTGAATGCCATACAAGACGACGCAAAATTAATTATCTACCCAAACCCAACAAACGGGCAACTTAAGTTCGAGTTTAATTCCTTAAATAGCGAGATAAAACTGTACAACGCATTAGGTCAAATCGTACGCTCTCAAAAAGGCGGTAACGAATTAAACATGCAAGGTTTAGGGAATGGCATCTATTATTTAGAAGTCTCATCGCCTGGGAAAACAAAAACAATCAAGGTGATTAAAAACTAATTGAATAATGAAAAACAAACTTCTATGTCCTGCCATTGGAATTAGTCTTGTCGCATTCGTGTGCATTATAATCAATGAATGTACTGACTATACTGTGAACACGAATTTCGCCTATATGTTGATCGTTTCTGCAATGCTCTTTGGGTTTTGGCGTTCAAAACGTATGTCTGTAAATAAAAAATAGTGTTTTTTAAAGATTTCTTACCTTTGAGAGATGAAGATCGAAATAACAAGAAATAACAAAGAGTTTACCGTTCTTGACAAGAATATGTTGATCCTAAAAGGACGCCGTCCAAAATGGTATTCTTCAGAGCTCTGTTTTTTTCATAACAGCAAAACCTACGAAATCAAAAAAAAAGGATTTTGGAGTTCTTCCTTTATAATTTTGGAAAGTGGTCACCCCATTGGAGCCATCGATTGGAGCTTGAAAAAAAGTTATAAAATCATCCTTAAAAACAACCCTTCAAGTCTACAATATTGGCTCAAAAAAGAAAAGGTTGGGAAATGGTATGCAGCAGACCGAAAGTATCTCCTATGCGAAAATGGTGAAACCCCTATTTTAACGATTCACTACGCTCTTAAAAAATGGAAAGAATCTATAGAAGCAGAATTCATAGATAAAGACACTACCGATTACGTGCTTTTAATATGTGCCCTGTTTGTAATGAGGCTACAACAAAGTGCTGAAAATGCTGCTGTTGGGGCTAGTGGATTTTAATGATGCTACAAAAAGGAACATCCTCTACTGAAAAGCTATACATCAAACCCCTCCCTTATTCTAGGTCTTAAATTGTAAATTTCTTTAATATGCTTAGACAGACCTCATCCGCTTTAACATTTAAAAAGCAGTGGAAAACCCTGATTTAACCGCTGTTAAAACTTCAATATTTTAGTCGTAATTTTAACATATCTGTTAAAAATTTATGAATTTTGTAACATTTTTACATATAATCTTAATTAATTTTAATAAAAAAACAATGAAAGATTTTATTGAAGCTTATTATCCTATTATACTTGCATTCATCTCCTTTTTAATGTCTGTGACCTTGTGGTTTATGGGAAACAAGTTAGAAGGTATTTTTGTAGGAATTTGGGTGCCATCGATTTTATCACTTTCCATTGCCATCAGACAAAGAAGAAGAGAAAGATGAATTTACTTATATTTATTTTCGGGTTTATTATTTTTATAGTGTACGTCTATTTCTTGTTGACGATCGTTTCGAGACAACACAGAATACAACGAAATGAACATCAAAATGCATACGATGAGCTTGACATGGATGGGATTGGAAATCAAGGGCGGTTTCCTTTAAAAGACGATATGAAAAAATAACTCTTTACACGCAATACACTCCACGTTTATTTCGAGTTCTGTAAGTCAAGCCTTCTTTTGCTTGGCTCTACACCATTGAATTGTACAGAATTATAAAGTTAACCACGGTATATAAAATAGCTGGAGACATCTGAATGATGTTATCTTTTATTTTGATTCTTACAAAAACAGCCGTAATCATCATAAAAGTTAATAAAAAGAAGCCACAGACAACAACACTGTGTTAGTGATGCCTATTAGCAATCCCACTCCACCTAACAACTGTAAACAGCCTAATAAAATCCGTTGATTTTTATAGCCCCAACGCGCATATTCAGATAACATTCGCTTTGAAAAAAAAGAAGAAATCCCATAAAAAATAAAAGAAACCGCCGAAAATAAAAGGAGACTAAGGTTTAAATCCATTCTCTATAATAAACCATATTTAAAGGCTGCAATAAATACACACAAGAACAACAACACTAAAGAGGGAATAAACTTAATTAATGGGTTTTTTACTTTCATATGACAATATTGAGCACCTACCATTAAAGATGCCATTAAGAGCGACGAAGGGATTAAAAATTCTGGATACCAAATCCCTAAAATCAAAAGAGTTGCTAATGCTATTTTAGAAGCACCGACAGCGTTTCTTACTAAATTTGACAACCCATAGTGTTTAAATTCTGCAACGATATTTTCATATCTAAATACCCACACAATAATCACAGAGGTCGAAACGACAAGCTGCGCTAAAATTGAAATATTTTCCATAATTAATTGTTTTACTATTTTGTTTAAATGTATGAATAAAATATTAAACACATAAAATTAGAAGATAATTTATATAAAACTGTTTTTTTGCACATTTGGATTGTAAATATATTAACCAATAATGTAATCTGTAGAGATAAACTATGTTACAATTAAACAAATTACATGGTTTAAAATACTGTCACCATAATCAAATGAAAAAATTACACTATTGAGCACTTTTATCGTGTGTGTTCTCCTCTTGAACCAAAACGATTTACAAGCACAAACCCCTACTGCTTTAGATGTCTATGCCGCTACTTTAGTAAGTACAGCTGCAGAACCTCAGTCGGCACGCATTCTTTTTGAAACTACGCGAGTACATATTTTAATAGTCTTTCCTACAGTATCGTTGTCCGACCCACTAGATGATACTTCAATCTGAAACTATTCCGCTTCAATATAAGTCTCTATATAGGTTGATATTTTTGTGAGCGTATCCGTTTGGTTTGGACCTTCCCAACCATGGCCTTCTTCGGGATAAAACTGAAACTGATGGGTGACGTCGAGTTCGGTAAGTCGTGCGTCCATATCAATTCCTTGCGAGCTTGGAACTAAGGGGTCCATACCGCCATAAAACAATTGGGTTGGCGGCGAACTAGCAGTAGCTGTATGAAAAGGACTTACGGATTCTAAAAATTCAACAGAGGGATTTCCAAACAGTTGATATATCGCTTGGTAACTAGGATTGGTACTCTCGTAATAGGCAGGATCTGTAAAATTAGCCGGTCCTACAATGCTACACACCATATCGACTTGGCTATTGGTATCATGAGCATAGCTCCACAGCATTGCCAAATGGGCGCCTGCACTCACCCCAATAAAACCAATATCATCACTTATAGTAAGCAAAGATGTATTATCAGACAAGTACTCAACTACCGCTGAAATATCGTCTATCTGCATCGGAAATGGTGAGTTGTTTATGCCCGCTAATCTATAATTCATGTTGATAATTCCCACATTGGGGTGAAGGGCCGAAATAAACACTTTAACTGCATTCATATCTGCCTTATCGCCCGCCACCCAACTTCCGCCATGAACCAAAATAAGAGTTTTGGTAGACTCGGTTCTGTTTTCAGGAAGGTAGATGTCAAACACTTGATTTGCATCTGAGCCATAAGACACATTTATGGCCTGGTAGGCTTCAATAACTTCTGGCTCTACTGGGCTTTCTATATCTGCACTTTCATTAGAGCACGCTAGGAAGAGCGTTAAAAATAAGGATGAAAAAATGATGTTTTTGAGGGTTTTCATAACGTGATTTTTAAAAGGAGTTTATATAAACATACAAAACTCTGAGCGAATACTATTATAAACTTGAATGTGTTAGTCTTATTCTATAAGAAAATTATATTTTAAAACACTTTGTGCGTAAACAGGTTAAGTTTCAAAATAAAAGTAAATTAAGCTCCAAGCTTCCTAGTATGTGTCAAAAGATTGTTGTAAATTGAAATATAATTTAATTTATTCTTGTTTTTTACATTTGAGATTTTAGGGGCAGTTCACTGTATTGTATGCATATTAATTGCGGTATATGGTGTGAGAAAACGAATTCGGTCTTTGTTTCTGTTTGGCCTTTGTTTTTTTAATATGTCTCCAATAATTGGAGAGGTTTTAGCGTATGCTGAAAGTAACGATTTAGCGCATTTGATTATCACTATGTTTTTTATAATTCAAGTGATTATTACCCTCCCTATAAGAACAGAATATGGTTCAGAAAATCCAGCTGCGATGGCGCTGAGTGAAAAAATTGGTCTCGGTATCTTAGTTGCAAATTTATCCCAAGGTGGTCTAATTCTAGCGGATGTGATTGATGCCCCACTTCTATTTGGGTGTTTACATTTAAGTATTGTGATAGTCCTGCTATATGTCTATATCGTCTTTTACAAAAAAGAAAATGCACAATGGCATTAGTTCAATACTATATAAATCCGAAATAAATATACTGCTTAGTGATGTATCCTGCATTTGAAATTTTAGCGACCATTATTGCTTTTACATTTGTAATAATAATAACTTATGGTGTGTTTACACGTCAAAGAGATTGGTTTGCGCTAGGGCTTTGCTGTTTCAATATAATTCCTGTGGCTGGAGAACTTTACAATTACTCCCTTGATAATAAATTGTTGCATGTAGCAATAATTATGGTGTTTATCCCTCAAATTATAACGACTTTACCCGTAAAGGCTAACTATGGCTCCGACAATGCCTCAGCATTTGCTTTGGGCAGGAAAATAGGGTTATCTGTTTTAGTGACTAATTTACTACATGGATGCCTTATTTTGGGAACAGCACTTAATGTCCCTCGTCAATTTGGCTATTTTCATATCGTTGTTGCATTGATAATGTTCTATACTATTGTCAAATCAAACAATAAAGAAAGTATCCATTGGAAATGATTTAAACTCCACTGGCGAGTCAAACAAATAAACGTCTTTACCTTTTCATTTAGACTTTACTAAGCCAATTTCAAAATTATTTTTGAGCCCTAGACCGTAATATTATATTATAATGAATTAACCTTTTAATGGTATAAAACAAAAAAAACCCACTCTGAGAGTGGGTTTTAGATTTTTAAGCTTGAAAAACTATTAAGCCTTTTTTACAAAAGGTAATCCTGTTTTTTCATTTTCAACAATCTTTTTTCCAGCAGGAAGATCACATGTATTGTCACGCTCATCTTTGGCGAAATAATAAATAGTTTGTTCTCTACCACCTTTAAGAATTACATCTTTTGTGTGTAAAAAATACGTCTTTCCTTTGCTATTTTTGAATGAATATCCCATAATATATATTTAGTTTAGTCCAAATTACAAAAATTTGTTTATTCTTTCCAAAAAAAATATCAGATAAATGCACTTTTTTTTTAAAACTACCCCAAATTGTTAATAAAACAGGTGATTTTTGATTGAATCTGCCGTAAATAAGAAGATAATTCACTAGAAACCCAAGGATGATGGCTTCCGAATACATGATTCGCACCTTCCAAAACAAGCAATTGACTCTTTGGATGCCATGAATGAAGCATTAACCCTTCTTTTAAATCTACACTAGTGTCTGCATCCCCATGAATAATTAGATGAGGAAGTGCTAATTGTTCTGCAGCAGTTCGAATTGTGAGCCTTGACTCATTTGCTATAAAGTTTTCATAGAACTGATAGTAATGCGGCATTTGCTGTTTTGTACGACCGTTCATCACAAAGCGTACTCCTTCCGATTTCCAAGCCTCAAGATCTAATCCTTTTGGGAACCTCGATTTAAAATCCGAAACACTCGCTAAGCTCACAAGTTTTTTAACCCGGCTATCTTGAGCAGCTTTCAGAATCGCAATACCACCGCCTCTACTGTGACCCACTAGAGTCAGTCGTGACCCATTAATGTGAGGGTGATTGGCATAGGTGGTTTCAGCCCAATTAAGCACACAATCCAAATCCTCTAGCTCTTTGGTATAATTGTTATGCCCAAAGGCTTCAAGATCTGGAAAATCTGTAGGTTGCTCAACAGTACCACCGTTATGTGAAAAATTAAATTTCAATACGGCAACTCCATCCATTGCAAACGTTTTTGAAAATAAATCCCAAGCGCCCCAGTCTTTAAACCCTTTATAGCCGTGACAGAAAATAATGAGCGGCGCCTGATCAAATGCAGTATTATAAAACACATCTAATAGTAATGGACGGCTATGCGCTCCCTTAATGACTTTGTTTTTTTCTTTAATAACCATTCTAAACCTCCTTTTCGGTGATGTCAGTTTCTGAATTAAAAAGCTCTAGAATAAGGCTTTTAAGTTCGTGCTCATAACTCGCTAAGGTTTCCGTTGATACTAACGTTGTTTTTTTTGCATAAGCCCCTGGCTTATCTTTCTTTGCAAACTTTAACACTCCAGATTTTAAATTTTTAAAAGATATAACCCCAGCTTCTACTGGTTTTGAAAAACGCGTTTGTTGATTCAACATATAAGCATAGGTTAAGATTTGAAAACTTTTGCTGTATGCCTTGTAATCCGAAGTCAGATCTTCCCAATTTACAAGCTCTAACTCCGTTTGAGAAACCTGTGATGTTTTGTAATCGATAATTCTTTGAACGCCGTTGCAGGTGTCTATACGATCTATAGTTCCAGTCAACTGAACTGGCGTTTGGAGTTCAGGAATATCAATAGCAGCTTCTATTTTTAATTCTACCGCTTCTATTGTAATTTCATCTCCATTATTGATACATGCCAGTTCGTAGTTTAGAAAATTTGAAACATATCGTTTCGCAATTTCAAAACTAATAAGGTTCAATCCTTGAGTAATATCCCCTTCCTTATAGAGTGCGTTAAAATAGTGCGTTACTGTAGACTCTATTTTAGGCTTTAATCCGGTGATCATTTCAGCAGTCAAAACATGCCCTTTAAAGGGCGTGTAAAATGCATCAAGCGTATTATGAATTATACTCCCAAACGTATTCGCTGCAATCGTTTCTTCTAAATTAGACTCCACCTTAACCCCTAGAATCTTTTGATTATAAAAATCAATAGGGTTTCGTATATATTGACTCAATGAGGAAGGTGAAAACCCTTTAGCAGCAACCATTTTGAGTTTTGAAATGATTTCAGGTGACTTTTTTACTGTTAAAAACTGTGGTGCAACTTGCGGCGTTTCTGGAATAATTATTTTATGATTCAATGTGTGGTGTGCCTCGAACTCTAACTGGGTAATAAACCGACTGCGTTCGCCACCACTTAATACATCAGGTTCTGTATTATAAATAATGTGTGCATTCTTAGCGCGCTGAAGTAAACGGTAAAAATGATAGGTATACACAGCATCTTTTTCCTTGTAGGTTGGGAGGCCATTTTCAATTTTAACGTCAAAAGGAATAAATGAATTATTGGTTTTACCCGCAGGCAATACGCCTTCGTTAAGAGAAACAACAATAACTGTTTCAAAATCTAAAACACGAGATTCTAACATCCCCATGATCTGCAATCCTTTTAATGGCTGCCCCTTAAAGTCTAAGGTTTCTAAACTTAGTAATTCTTTGTAAAAGCTTTGCAAGACTTTCACACTTGTAATGTGGTTATATCTGTTATTTAAGCGCTCTAAATGGTTGAAAATCTCAGAGAATCGATATAAATATTCTAATGCTAATAGATGGTTATTTTTAGAGGTAGTATACTCGTCTTTAAGTTTAAAAATAAGGGTTAAAACCTGTTCAATCGCTTTATTTGGTTGATCCTCCCAAGATTCAAATAAAAGCTCCAAGTACGCTTTATGTGTAGGTGCTATAGCAATAATTTGATCTTTAGAAAGACGTATTAAATTTTGATGTTTGATTGTCGTGATTATCAATTGAGCGACATCTTGATTTTGAGTTTGAAATAAAGGCCGTACAAATTGATGTGATAATACACCTATCACATCTTGATGGTAGTATAGAGATGAAGCGTCTTTTTGAAGCTGAAACCATTGTTCAATAAATGCAGAAAAAGGAATTTGCTTTAAAGGCAATCCCATAGTAATATTAATATCTTCTATGGCGCTAGGAATTGAGTTTAATATCGGAATCAACAACTCTTCGTTACCTAAAACCAAAGCTGTATTCTGGAGTTTGTTTTCGGCATATAACTGCTGTAAAAGCGTACCTACATACTTAACCTGCCCAATATTTTTTGGAGTTCCAACTACAGAAATATTTTTCGGGGTCGTGTAATACTTAGACACCCACTTAAAAGGCTGGTTTTTATAGTGTTTCCAGCTTTTTTGGTGTTGTCTTATAAAGTAGCCTGCATCATGTTGCGGTGTCTCCAAAAATGTTTGGTCGATATCCCAATATATGTCTGCTTTATCTTGTTCTAATAAGTTCTGAATAATGGTAGATTCAGAAGCATTGAGCGCGTTAAACCCTAAAAACACGTGTGATTTATCTGAATTATTTTCAATATATGTCTCTAAATTTGCAACGGCTTGCCGATAAATTAAGCCTTGATAACCTTCACCTTTTTGAAGCAGGTGATCCGTAAATTTTGTATAATAGGTATAAATTTTTTTCCAAAAAGAAAGGTATCCTTTTATGAGTGGTGTTGAATTTAGATCTAACGACCAATGATTAATATCTTGAATCGCTGAAAGGTATTCGAAAATTTGATGTTGCGGAATTAAGTAACGGTCAATTTCATTAAAATCTTGAAGTACGATTGGAGCCCACTTGGAAAAACTATCAAATGATTCTCTTTCAACTTGAGGCGTGAGCGCTAGGTAGATTTCATAAAACTCAAAGATAAGTTCAGTGTTACTAAGAAGTCTTAATTGAGATAGCTCTTCTATAAAAGTTTCGACAGCAGTAATCTCAGGTAGAAATCCTGTTGTTTTATTTAATTTGGCCCACTCCATTTTAAGAAATATCCCTGCACGCTTATTAGGAAGGATAAGGCTTAGCTTGGAATTATCTCTGGAGTGCGTTTCTAAGTCTTTTAGAACGTCATAAATAAAACTTGTCATGTTATAAAAATAAAAAAACGCTCCGCAATAGCGAAGCGTTTTAAGCTTTTTATTATGTAATTGTTAAAACTATTTAGCTAGCTTAACCTCTACTCTTCTGTTAGCAGCTCTTCCTGCAGCAGTTTGGTTAGATTCAATTGGAGAAGACTCACCAAAACCAATTGATGATAATCTATCCGCTGAAACGCCGTTTTCAACTAAATAACTTACAACTTTTTCAGCTCTTCTTTCAGAAAGTAACTGGTTGAAGTTTTCATTTGTTCCTGTGCTGTCTGTATGACCTTCAACTACAAAGTTAGCTTTTGGATATTCGTTAAGAATTCCAGAGATAGCTTGTAAGGTTGGGTATGCAGATTTTTGGAAATCTGACTTCCCAAGGTTAAAGTTGATTGTTCTTGCGTAATCTGTAAGTTGTGCTTGTAATTCTTCCGTTGGAATAATCATTTCAGGACAACCATTGTTTGCAACTGTTCCTGCTTCAGTAGGACAGTTATCATCTTTATCTAAAACACCATCGCTATCACCATCTTTCCAAGGACATCCGTTGTTTGCAACTGGACCAGCCTCGTTTGGACATTCATCTTGAGCATTTGCAAGACCATCTGAATCTGCATCTGGACAACCTGCTAATGATTTTAATCCCGCTTCGTTTGGACATGTATCATTGTTATCAGATACTCCGTCTCCGTCTGTATCAGGACATCCACCATATTCTGCTAAACCAGCTTCATTTGGACATGTGTCTTTTGAATCTTCAACACCATCACCATCAGTATCAGGACATCCATTGAATTCCTCTAAACCAGGTACTTCTGGACAAAGGTCATGTTTGTCATATATACCATCTTTGTCTGTATCAACTCCTCCAAATTTGAAAGATACTCCTACAGAATGTTGGAAATGTGTTGTTAAATAGTCATTAAAAGAATGCTTGTAAGTAGACTGCGCTGTTAATCCGATATTATCAGAAAACCAATATGCTAATCCAACAGTTCCGTTTAAAGTTCCTGAACCAACTAAATCATTAGAAGATTCAGCTGAAGAAAACGTATTATAAGCTCCTTCTTCAATCCAAGTATATCCACCACCCGCAGCTAAGAAAGGCTCGATTTTAGTGGTTTTGAATAAATTTGAAAGGCTATATTTTACGTTACCGTCTAGTCCATAATACATTAGGTTGTCTACAGAAACTGGTGTTCCATCTGCAGTTTTTCCCCATTTATCAAGTCTGTTGATAGACCCTGTAACTCCAACAGAAAAGCTGTCGTCGATATACTTTTGTACAGAAATTGTAGATACTGAAGGTAGGATACTCCAGTGATCTTCTACATTGTAAAACTCTTGAAATAAATCGCCTTGAGGAGCATCTTCTCCAACAGGAAATACATCTACAGCATTTACACCAATTGTAAGTTGCCATGGGTTGTTTTCATCTTGAGCATTAACATTACCAATTGCAAGAACTAGTAAAGTTGTTAGAATTAATCTGTTAAGATTTTTCATGTTTAGTATTTTTAGTTTATTTAATTAACCACAAAAGTAAGATGTTAATTGTATAAAACAAATTTTTACATTAAAAAATGAATTAATTTTCACAGAAAGCAAAACGTCAGAGAGCCGTTGAAGGCGGAGAACTATGTGAAACTAACACTCTTTAACCTGTAAAACAGTGTTAATGTATACCAGTATTTTTTTGACTACCCTATACCCCATCTCTTCAATAATTTCTGAGTATTTTGCCAATTGAACTTCATGTTTGTCATAAGGTTCTCCCGTTTTGTAATCAATCACCACAGCGGTTAAGTCTTTGAAAACAATTAATCTATCTGGAATAATTGTTTTTCCACTGGATGTCATAATTTCCTTTTCGTTATAAACCTCTATACCAGAACTATAATAAGACATTAACAATGGATGGCTAACAATGGCTTTTAAAGTGCTCAAGAGTTCTTGACTTTGAGTCGATGAGATCACACCTGCATTCAAAAAATCATTCAACGTGTTTTCAATATCTGCCTCAGAGTAAACTTTTGACATTATTAAATGAATCAAATTCCCTTTCTCAATAGCCTCTTTTTGTGTCGTATCCCATAAGTAACCCGCATTTGTGGCCATCGTTACATTTAGATGTTCTTTTGGCGTAGAAATAAAGTCTCGTTGAAAAACTGTTGGATATTTTGTTGTTTTGGAAGGAGCTGTTTTTTCTAAAGCTCCAAATTCGTACTCCAATTTGGTGTCCTCCCACATCCCAGAAGACTTCAAGTAATTTATCAAAAGTCCTGAATATGTTTTAAGGTTTTCTTCCCCTTTACTAGAAACGGATGCATTTCCTACAATATATAACTGTTCAACCGCCCTAGTCAATGCAACATACAGCAAATTAATATTGTCTAACTCTAATTTGGATTGGTGATCTTTAAAAACAGAAGCCCCTTCCGTTCCAAAAGCTTCAAAGTCTTTGTTATAATTTAATAGAAAATGTGAAAAAGGGGCAAAGGAGTCCTCAATTGGCAGCCATTCTTTCGGCTCCAATTCTTTATAGATGTCCAACTCTGCATAAGGGAAAATAACGACTGGAAACTCTAGACCTTTAGATTTATGAACCGTCATAATTTGAACCGCATTAATTCCTTTTGGAGTCACCACACTCAAACTGTCTTTTTTTAGATTAAAATAGTCTATAAATTGACGAATACTCGCCATAGACTTTTGGGTGAATTCTAATACAAAATCTAAGAAAAACTGAATGTAAGCATCTGATGTTTTTGCCAATTGAAAACTACTAATTATATACTCCACTGATTCATAAATAGAGAGCTGTAATGCTGTTGTGGGAGAAAAATTAATCCCTAAAGAGTATAGTGTTTCAAAAAAATCAGAACGTTCTAGTTCAATACATTTAAGACGAAACAAATGTGGGTCTTCTACAGCGTTGTGTGCTGCAATATAATTGATAACCTCAAGTTTAGCTCCTATATTCGAAGGTTCATGGGTGTACTCTAGAAGACTAATGATAAATTTAACTTCAGCAGACTGCGCCACTAAAAGTGTCTCGCTTGATACGATATCAATTTTATGCTGACTTAATAGATTTGCTACAGCGACACCTTCTTTTCGTTTTCGTACAAGAACACAAATATCTTTCCATGCGGCTTCCGTGTCTGAAGCTAAATAAGTGGTAATAATATTTAGAACTTTTTCTGCATATAAAAGTGACTTATCGGCGCCCTTTTCAAATTCTAAAAAAGAAATATTTACATATCCCGTTTTGGTATTAAACTCTAACTGGGGAGTGGATTGGTACAGAGATTTATAGGTGTCATTCGAAAAAACAACTGTTGATAGATGCTTAAAAAAACTATTGTTAAACGCCACTACTTGTCTACAGCTTCTGTAATTAGTTGGAAGATTTAAAGGCATCGCCTCAAAAGGAAAATCAGTTGCATTGGTGTGCAGGTTTATAAACTGCTCAGCCTTTCCGCCTCTCCAGCGATAAATTGCTTGCTTAGCATCCCCAACCAACATCACACTTCCGTTTGACTCCGCTAAGGTGTTGGTTAATAATGGCACCAAATTCTCCCACTGCAACTCTGAAGTGTCTTGAAATTCGTCAATAAAAAAGTGATTAAATTTTTCGCCAATTCGTTCGTATATAAAAGGCGCAGGCTGATCTTTGATTTGCTGGCTTATGATTGTGTTAAACTCAGAAATCATCAACAGATTTTCCTCGTCTTTAATTGTTTTTAATTCTTGGTTTATTAAATTTAGAACCGAAAGCGGCGTGGTGTTTTTTCTAATATTTTTTAAATATCGCAAACGATATACTCCATTTTTAGTTTTATAGAATGCGTCTACAAGTTGCGGCCGAAGCGCGTCAATAGTCTCAGCAATATGTGGCGAGGCTTTTTTTGTGTACAAAGAAGTCGTTTCAATGGAGAGTTGCCATTGAGATGTATACTTGGCTTCAAAATTTTTATGGGCTAGTCCTTTAAAATACTTTGGCAAAGAGCCGCGGGTAAAATCTGAAAATTCGATACCGTTTGCTGTAATCAACTCTAAGACCTGGAAAGATAGGGCTATAATTTGCTCTTCTGTTTCTTTAATCTCTTTGGTTAGAGATGTTTTCAGAGCTCCAAAATCTTTCAAAGAACGTTGCGATAATTCTTGTAAAAAAGGAGCATCCGTTTCTTTTGTTAACAGCTTGGCGGTTTTGACTAAATCTAACGCAATGTTCCAGCTCTTGTCATCATCTGCTTTTTCAATTGCAAACTCAACCAACACTTTTGTGAGTGCTGTGTTTTTCCCTGCTTTAGACAATAATCGGTTGACAGCTTTTTGAAGTAAAAGATCGGTATCCAATTCGACCTCAAAATTCATCGGAAGTTTAAGGTCAAAGGCAAAAGTGCGAATTAGTTTTTGGGTAAACTTATCTATGGTGGAAATATCAAAGGCTGCATAATTATGCAAGATTTTGCTTAATAGTTTTCTAGATTTAATGTGAATGTCTTTAGGTGAGCTTGCCAATTCACTTACAACCTGTTCAAATAAAGGGTTTGTGGCACTTAAAATAGACGGCGATGCAAATGCCATAAGCGCCTCTACAATACGCGTTTTCATTTCATCAACAGCCTTGTTGGTGAAGGTAATCGCTAAAACATGTCGGTGCGGTAAGAATTCCTTAGAAGTCAACACTATTTTTAAATAGTCTTTAACCAAAGTAAATGTTTTACCACTACCTGCCGAAGCATTATAGATGTTGAATGTCGAAGCGTTCACTAAATAAAATTTATACTAAAATAAACAATCTTAATTATATATCCTCGTAAATTTTATTTGATTATCGTAAATTTGAGCGAAATAAATAAACACTTAAAACAAATTCTTATGGCTTTTGAATTACCAAAATTAAATTATGCTTATGATGCACTCGAGCCTCATATTGATGCAAGAACAATGGAAATACACCATTCTAAACACCATAATGGGTATACCAACAATCTAAATGCAGCTATTGCTGGAACCGATTTAGAAAACAGCGGTATTGAAACTATTCTTGGAAACTTGGATATGTCTAATAAGGCAGTACGAAATAATGGTGGTGGTTTTTATAACCACTCTCTGTTTTGGAACATTATGAACCCTGAAGGAAAAGAAGCCCTTTCTGGCGAACTTAAAGACGCTATTCTTGCTGCTTATGGCACTTTTGAAGATTTTAAAACTGCTTTTAGTAAGGCGGCGGCTACACAATTTGGATCAGGATGGGCTTGGCTATGCGTTCATAAAGGTGGAAAAGTAGAAGTCTGTGCAACACCAAATCAAGACAATCCGTTAATGCCTGGCGTATCCTGTGGTGGAACTCCAATTTTAGGATTAGATGTTTGGGAGCATGCGTATTACTTAAACTACCAAAACCGTCGTCCAGATTATATTGAAGCGTTCTTTAATGTAATTAATTGGAAGGAAGTTGAAAACCGTTTTATAGCTTCTAAATAAGCTTTAAAAACAATGGAAAATAAAAAAGGTGAACTTACGTTCACCTTTTTTGCCCCAAATCTACCATGAACTTAACCTACTTATGTTATGGTGACTCAAATATATATGTTTAATACATAGTAGAACTTTATTTTAGACGAACTGCGTTTTTTTTAGATAAAGTGCATTTGTTATCAATACGCTCTTTCATTATTTTCTTCATAAAAGTTTATAAACGCCCGATTCACCACACGATTACCTCCCGGAGTCGGATAATTTCCAGTGAAATACCAGTCTCCTAAGTTTTTTGGACATGCTAAATGTAAGTTTTCTATGGACTGAAATATGATTTTGACCTCAGCACTAATCCCGTCCTCACTTAAAAGTTCTGCTATTTTATCTGACACTTGTTCTGGTGTAAAAGGGGCGTAAATTTCTTTAACAAAATTCTGAACTTCACTATCTTCTAAGTGCTCTTGAGCTTTACATCGGGTATAAATATCTTCAATAATTCCGTACTTGTTAGTGTCTTCTAACAGCGACAGTGCCGCTCTGAAGGCAATTAGCCCTTCAAGGTTTGCCATGTCAATCCCATAACAATCCGGATAACGAATTTGTGGCGCTGAGGACACCACAACAATACGCTTAGGCGCTAATCGGTCCATCATTTTCAAAATACTTTTCTTGAGTGTCGTTCCTCGAACAATACTATCATCGATAATTACAAGGTTGTCCTCTGGTTTAATAACACCATAAGTAACATCATATACGTGCGCCACCAAATCATCACGACTGCTATCTTCTGTTATAAACGTTCGAAGTTTGACATCTTTAATCGCAATCTTTTCGATTCGTGTGTGTTCCGAAAGAATCTGGGTGACTTTTTCAGCAGAAAGCGATCGTGTACCTTTTAGTATTTGTTCTGTTTTCTTTTTATTTAAATACTCTTCAACAGTTTCAATCATTCCAAAAAATGAAGTTTCAGCTGTATTGGGTATATATGAAAACACCGTATTTTTAATATCATAATCGACCTGTTTCAGGACTTCAGGAACAATTAGTTTACCTAGTAATTTACGTTCTTGATAAATTTCAGCATCACTTCCTCTAGAAAAATAAATACGTTCAAATGAACACGCCAAACGCTCCAGAGGCTCTAAAATTTGATCAATAGAGGTTTCTCCCGATTTCTTAGTAATGATAGCGCTTCCTGGAGGTAGTTCATGGACGTCGTCGTAATTGACATTAAAAACCGTTTGAATCACAGGACGTTCTGACGCTACAACTACAACTTCATCATCCTTATAATAGTAGGCAGGTCGAATCCCCGAAGGATCTCTCAACACAAAAGAATCGCCATGCCCTAAAAGTCCAGCCATCGCATATCCGCCATCCCAGTTCTTGGCAGCTTTGGTTAATATTTTTTTAAGCTTCAAGCGCTCTGCAATCAAAGGGGAACACTCCATTTTATTATAGCCTTCTTTTTTGAGCTTTTTATAAAGCTTTGAAACCGCATCATCCAAAAAATGACCTATTTTCTCCATAATGGTAATAGTGTCTGTATACTCTTTAGGGTGTTGTCCAATCTCAACAAGATTTTTAAATAAACTTTTAACATTAGTCATATTAAAGTTTCCTGCTAAAATCACATTCCGATGCATCCAGTTATTTTGCCTTAGAAACGGATGGACGCTTTCAACGCTGTTTTCTCCAAAAGTCCCATAACGAACATGTCCCAACATCACTTCACCTAGATAAGGAGCTAATTTTTTCTGAGCTTCTACGTCATCTGCTATTTCTGGGTGCTCAGCCAATACATTGTTGATTCTATTATTAATCTGTGCAAAAATATCTTGAATGGGTTGTTGAGCTACTGACCGCACACGACTGATGTAGCGTTCACCGGGCTGCATATCTAACTTTATACTTGCAAACCCTGCTCCATCTTGTCCACGATTATGCTGCTTTTCCATAATGAGATACATCTTATTAATGCCATAAAAAGCAGTCCCATACTTCTTTTTATAAAACTCTAATGGTTTCAAAAGTCTAATGTGTGCAATTCCACATTCGTGTTTTATAGCATCGCTCATTTTAGTGTGTTGTTTATATCATTATTTAAAAAAAGAAACGCGCCAAATAGGGCGCGTTAAGTTATGTTGTTAATTCTATTTCAAATTGCGTTAACGCTTTGAAAGCCTTGAGACGCGATCGCACCTCTTCGGGCTGTAAGCTTTCTAAGCGTTCGGTTCCAAATTTTTCTACACAAAACGATGCTAATGTTGATCCATATACAACCGCTTTTTTCATGTTCTCAAACGTAATGTTTTCTGTTTGTGCTAAAAATCCAGCAAAACCTCCAGCAAAAGTATCACCTGCTCCTGTAGGATCAAAAACAGATTCTAATGGTAGGGCTGGCGCCGAAAACACATTAGAATGATTGAATAGTAGGGCGCCATGTTCTCCTTTCTTTATAACTACATACTCGGGCCCCATTGTGTGGATTTTTTTGGCTGCAGCTACTAAAGAGTGCTCTCCCGTAAGTTGACGGGCTTCTTCGTCATTAATCGTAATGACATCTACACGCTTTATAACCGCCAATAAATCGTTAAGAGTGTTGTTCATCCAAAAATTCATCGTATCCAATATGACTAAAGTGGAAGCGTCTTTCATTTGGTCTAAAACACTTGACTGAACGATTGGGTGCAAATTTCCTAAAACTAATACCTTAGCATCTTTATATGTTTCAGGAACGATAGGTTGAAAATTTTCTAACACATTAAGCTCTGTAGCCAAGGTGTCACGCGTATTCATATCGTTATGATAGCGTCCACTCCAAAAAAATGTTTTTCCTTCCTTAATCACTTCAATGCTTGAAATATCAATAGATCGTTCTGAAAAAAGATTTAAATACTCTTGAGGAAAATCGCCGCCAACAACAGAAACAATAGCGCTATCAACTTCAAATTGTGAAGCAGAAAGGCCTATATATGAAGCCGATCCACCAAGTATTTTATCGGTTTTTCCAAAAGGGGTTTCTACGGCATCAAATGCGACTGTACCAACAATTACCAATTTACTCATAGGATATTTTAAAATTAAAGAGCAAAGTTACGTATTTTTTAGTCTTTATAAAACAATAAACCTTACTGTAATAACTTAATTTATTTACGTCCAAAATCGGCGGGAATTTCACCCCAAGCCTTGGTTTCCCATTTGACGATAACAGTTGTATAAGAGTTGTTTTTTAGCCATAATACAGCACGGTCTACAAGTATAAACAAAGGTGCATTTGCTGCGCTACGCCCTAACTTGGTGTTACATTGTCGTTTTTTGACCCAACTCATCGCTGTTCTAGAGTCTGTATATAGAATTCGATTGCTATTATTTTGTTTTAAAAATGCTAACCCATGCACGAGCGCTAAAAATTCTCCAACATTATTAGTGCCTTGTTCATAAGGCCCTTTATGGAATAGTTGTTTTTTGGACTTTGTGTCTACGCCTCTGTACTCCATGATCCCTGGGTTCCCACTTGAGGCTGCATCGACCGCAATTGAATCATAATTTGGCTGACCAATACGTTTTAATTGCGTCTCAGACAAACCCGCTGTAAACTTTTTAGTTTTTCCGATATAGTCCTTATAATTACCGTTCAGAGCTGTTTTAGCAGATTCAAACGTTGGAAACGACTTATATTGCGCCCCTTCAAAATTGGAGATTTGAGCTTTACAATCGTTCCAAGTATCAAAAACCCCTGTATGATGTCCTTTCCAAACTGTGTAATATTTTTTTTTAGCTTTAGCCACGCTCTAAAAGTATCTGTTGTATAATTTCTGGGAAATGCTTCATCTCTAGGTGATGAATTTTAGTAGCAACATCACTTGGATTGTCCGAGCTGTTAATTGTACATTTTGATTGAAAAATAACAGCACCTTCATCATAGTGTTCATTTACATAATGAATCGTAATGCCCGATTCTAGTTCATTGTTTTCAACCACAGCTGTATGTACATGCATACCATACATGCCTTTTCCGCCATATTTTGGCAATAACGCCGGATGTACGTTTATGACTTTGTTTGGAAAGGCTTTTAGTAAGTGGTCCGGAAATTTCCATAAAAACCCTGCTAACACAATTAAATCAAAGTTTCTTAACTTTTCAATAGCCCATTTAGAATCATTCAATTGTTCTTTGTTAAACACCACGTTTTGAACACCCAACTTCGTGGCGCGCTCTAAAACTAGGGCATTTGGACTATTTGAAAGCACCAAATCCACTACCGCTTTTTTGTTTTTTTGAAAATATGTAATAATGTTTTCTGCATTTGTTCCGGATCCAGACGCAAAAATTGCAATTCGTTTCATTAAAAGTTTTTAGAGTTGAATTTCGCTAACAAAAAAAAGAAAAAGAATTCACATTGAGAAGTAAAAACCCAATACATCGTCGATTTCCACACAAATAAGTACACATTTTTAAAGTAATTAGGCTTTTTAATATAAAGTTTTTTATTTTTGCATCCTAATTAAAACTTAAAATTAAAGATTATGTCAGACATTGCATCAAGAGTAAAAGCGATTATCGTAGACAAATTGGGCGTTGATGAAAACGAAGTAGTAACAGAAGCTAGCTTCACTAACGACCTAGGCGCAGATTCGCTAGATACTGTAGAGCTAATAATGGAATTTGAAAAAGAATTCGACATTCAAATCCCAGACGACCAAGCAGAAAACATTGCTACTGTAGGTCAAGCTGTTTCATATATTGAAGCTGCAAAATAACACCTTTTAATTTTTTATGGAACTAAAGCGAGTTGTAGTAACAGGCTTAGGAGCACTTACTCCTATAGGTAATACCATTGACGCCTATTGGGATGCCCTAATAAGCGGTAAAAGTGGTTGTGCCCCTGTAACATATTTTGATACAGAACATTTCAAAACAAAATTTGCTTGTGAATTAAAAAATTTCAAGGCAACGGACTTCTTTGATCGTAAAGAAGCTCGAAAAATGGATCGGTTTGCGCAATATGCTATGGTAGCTTCTGACGAAGCTATCATAGATGCCAAACTGGATTTAGATACCATAAATAAACTTAGAGTTGGTGTTATTTGGGGCGCCGGAATTGGCGGTATAGAAACCTTTCAGAATGAAGTTATGAACTTTGCTAATGGAAATGGAACTCCTCGATTTAACCCCTTTTTTATACCTAAAATGATTGCAGATATTGCTCCAGGTAATATTTCTATCAAACATGGATTTATGGGTCCAAATTATACAACCGTATCAGCCTGTGCATCATCAGCCAATGCTATTTTTGACGCTTTAAATTTAATCCGTCTTGGGCATTGTGATGTCATTGTTACTGGAGGTAGTGAAGCAACCGTTAACCAATCTGGAATGGGTGGGTTTAACGCGATGCATGCGCTATCTACACGAAATGAAAGCCCAGAAACAGCCTCAAGGCCTTTTGACGGCACCAGAGATGGTTTTGTTTTAGGAGAGGGCGCAGGAGCGCTTATCTTAGAAGATTACGATCATGCAAAAGCAAGAGGCGCTAAAATCTATGCAGAACTTATAGGTGGTGGACTTTCTTCAGATGCACACCATATGACCGCTCCTCACCCTGATGGAATTGGTGTTATTGCGGTGATGAAAAACTGTTTAGAAAATGCAGGAATACAACCAGAAGATGTAGATGCCATCAATACGCATGGAACGTCTACTCCTCTTGGAGATGTAGCAGAATTGAAAGCTATATCAGAAGTTTTTGGTACACACGCCAAAAACATAAATATTAATTCTACAAAATCCATGACTGGTCACTTACTTGGTGCCGCTGGAGCGATTGAAGCGATTGCAGCTATTTTATCAATAGAGCATGGCATTGTTCCTCCAACGATAAATCATGTAACTCCAGATGAAAATATTGACCCAGAACTAAACCTTACTTTAAACAAAGCTCAAAAGCGAGACGTTAAAATAGCGATGAGTAATACCTTTGGTTTTGGAGGTCATAATGCCTGTGTTGTGTTTAAGAAATTAGACTAAAGACCTTTTGATTTCTATCCGAAATATTTTTAAACCAAACGCTGAAAAAAACGAAGCGTTAACGGTTTCAATTCGTAAAATTCTAGGTTACACCCCCAAAACGCTATTATATTATACAAAAGCCTTCACACATGGCTCAATAAACCAGAAAGATTCATCTGGAAATTCTATTAGTTACGAGAGATTAGAGTTTGTCGGAGATGCACTTTTAAGCGCAGTAATCGCTCATTATCTATTTGAAAAAGTTCTAAACGCTGATGAAGGGTATTTGACAAAAATGCGCTCTAAAATTGTTAGTAGAGATCATCTTAACGAAATCGGAAAAGAACTGGAACTTTCATCGTTAATGCGTACAAAAATTCCAATTCATAAATTTGGAGACAACATTCATGGTAATTTATTAGAGGCTTTAATTGGCGCTGTCTTTTTAGATAAAGGCTATGCTGCCTGTGAAAAGTTTATTTATAAAAGCGTAATTACGCCTCATGTAGATATCGATGTTTTGGAAGGGAAAATACTAAGTTATAAGGGGCTTATTATTGAATGGTGTCAAAAAGAAAAGAAGATTTTTAATTATGAAAACCAAAAAGATCTAGGTCAAGATATTATTAAACATTTTTCTGTTAAGCTTATAATTGATGGAAAAACAATCGCTAAGGCACGTGCAACTTCAAAAAAGAAAGCAGAAGAAAAAGTTTCAAAGCGAGCTTATTTTGCGTTACAAGAACGCATTACTAAAAACAAATAACCGATGACGTTCTGCAAAACTAAAACGTTTTCGTAATAATTTACCCTTAAGAAGCGCTATTCTGAAGTTAATTATTGTGTTAATACCTTATATTTACAAAATGTTTAGTAAAACACATGGGAGTACACAAACTACTTGTTGATGATTTTGAAGACGCAAACTACACGCTTTTAGCCATACATTGTGATCTAGAGGATTATCGGTTGGCATACCTTTTAAATCAACGTTTAGCAACACGATTGGCGCGCATGAAAGACGATTTAGACTTTGTCGCATCAACAGCTTCGTTTTCTGTTTTTGAATGGAATAATCCCCATTTACAAACCGATTGGCATCTTATAAAAAATAATTGCTTATTAGAGGGAGAAGCTCCAATTTCTCAAGGTTTATTTGCGGAAAGCACTGATAAAACTTGGGCTGTACATTACTTATTGTCCGAACATCAAACCGTAGATTATTTTTTAAAAATAAACAATGGTGGAGGAATTATAAATGAAAAAGGAATCTTGAACACGATTCAAAACATATCCAAAATATCCACTGCTTATAGTGTGGATATTTCACAACTAAAATCAAAAGAACATTTAATATTTAATTAATGTCATACACAAGAAAAAAAACAAAAATAGTTGCCACTCTAGGACCTGCAATAAGTTCAAAAGAAATGCTCCTCAAAATGGTAGCTGCCGGCGTGAATGTATTTAGAATCAACTTTTCTCATGCAGACTATGAGGATGTGAAAACACGCATCAAAAATATTCGTGAAATCAATGAAGAGTATGGGTATAATGCCTCGATTTTAGCAGATTTACAAGGCCCTAAACTGCGTGTTGGTGTGATGAAAGATGATGTGGTTGTGAACCCAGGTGATGAAATCATATTTGCCACTGGCGAACGTTTTGAAGGAACCAAAGAACGCGTATACATGACCTATGAGCGGTTTCCTTTAGACACCAAACCGGGAGAACGTATTTTGTTAGATGATGGAAAATTGCTTTTCGAAGTCATTTCAAGCAATCAAAAAGACGAAGTAAAAGCCAAGGTAATTCAAGGTGGTCCCTTAAAATCTAAAAAAGGAGTTAACCTTCCAAATACAGATATTTCTCAACCTGCGCTTACCGAAAAAGATAAAGAAGATGCGATATTTGCAATTTCTCAAGGAGTGGATTGGATGGCACTCTCGTTTGTAAGACATCCTGAGGATTTAATGGAGTTGCAAGACTTAATTTCAGAACATGGTTCTTATAAGATCCCTATTATCGCTAAAATAGAAAAGCCTGAGGCGGTTGAAAATATTGATAAAATCGTAGCCTATTGTGACGGACTGATGGTTGCTAGAGGAGATTTGGGTGTTGAAATTCCTGCGCATCAAGTGCCATTAATTCAAAAGCAATTAGTTTTAAAAGCTAAACAAGCGCGTATTCCAGTAATTATTGCAACTCAAATGATGGAATCTATGATTGATAGTCTCACACCATCACGTGCTGAGGTTAATGATGTTGCTAACTCTGTAATGGATGGTGCTGATGCTGTAATGCTTTCTGGAGAAACTTCTGTAGGACAATATCCTGTTCAAGTCATTGAAAGAATGTCAGACATTATCAAAACTGTAGAAAATTCTGAGTTAATTGATGTACCGCAAAAACCACCACACATTCGCACAAAGCGCTTTATCACAAAATCTATTTGTTATCACGCTGCAAATATGGCCAATGAAATCAATGCACGTGCAATTTCAACTTTAACAAATAGTGGTTATACCGCGTTTCAAATTTCGGCTTGGCGTCCTGATGCTCATATCCTTGTGTTTTCATCAAATAAACGTATTATTTCGCAGTTAAATTTGTTGTGGGGGGTTCGTGCGTTTCATTATGATAAATTTGCTTCTACTGACCAAACTATTAATGATGTGAATAAAATTGCGTTTGACAAAGGCTACGTTGAAGCAGACGATATGGTCATTAGCTTAGCAGCTATGCCGATGAAAGACAAAGGGATGGTTAATACCTTAAGAGTTTCTGAAGTAAAGGACTACTCTAAGCTATAAAGCGCGGTTTTAAAATGGAAATTATCTAAACCAGGAACTGAAACAAATCCGGTTTTTCGTTTAGATAATCTCCATAAAAATTATACCGTTTTATATTTGCAATTAAGGGTTCTAAATCCTCTGGTGATTTAAGTTCAATTCCTACCACTGCAACATCATTTTCTCTGTTCGCTTTTTTTGTGTATTCAAAGTGAGTGATATCATCATTAGGCCCTAAAATATCAACTACAAATTCTCGCAAAGCGCCAGAACGCTGAGGGAAATTAATAATAAAGTAGTGCTTTAATTTCGAGAAAAGTAGGGCGCGTTCTTTAATTTCAGCAGTTCTTGTAATGTCATTATTACCTCCACTGATTATACAAACTACATTTTTCCCTTTTATTTCATTTTTATACCGCTCTAAGGCTGCTACACTCAAAGCGCCTGCAGGCTCAGCAATAATAGCTTCCTTGTTGTATAAATCGAGTATAGCTTGACATGCACTACCCTCATGAATCGTAATCATATCGTATAAGTTCGCCTTGCAAATTGCAAAATTTTTGTCGCCAACACGCTTCACTGCTGCGCCATCTACAAAATTATCAATATGATCTAATTGTACCACTGCACCGTTTTGAAACGCCGACTTCATTGAGGGCGCGCCTTCAGGCTCGACACCAATAATTTTAGTGTTTGGAGATAAATATTTAAAAACCGTAGACATTCCTGATGCTAGTCCGCCACCACCAACGGCTACAAAAATATAATCAATAGGCGCTGTGGTTTGGTTGATCAATTCTAAACCTAATGTGGCTTGTCCTTCAATGACTTTCTCATCATTGAAAGGATGTATAAACGTTTTTTCACGCTCTGTACAATCTTTGATCGCGGCATTATAAGCGTCATCAAAACTGTCACCAGTTAATATGATTTTGACAAAATGTTCTCCAAACATCTTAGCACGCTCGATTTTTTGCTTAGGCGTCGTGGTAGGCATAAAAATAGTACCTTGTATTTTTAGTAATTTACAAGATAATGCAACCCCTTGAGCGTGATTTCCAGCACTCGCACACACCACGCCATTTGCCACTTCTTCCGAAGTTAATGATGACATTTTGTTATAAGCACCCCTAATTTTATACGACCGAACTACCTGTAAATCTTCCCGCTTGAAGCTTATATTACACTCAAATTTTGAGGAATACTGCGCATTGGCTGTCAAAGGCGTAACATACGCTACACCTTCTAGCTTTTTTGCAGCTGCTTCAACAGCTTCAATCGTTGGAAAATAAGGAGTCGCTTCGGACATTTGTTTTAGGCGTCGGTTTTTATAACTTTCATTGCAGTCATAGAAGCTCTTAGTTTTGCTCCTACTATTTCTACTGGGTGATTTCTAACAATCGCATTAATTCTGATTAATTCTTGATTATCAACGCCGTTCTCTGAACTGAACGCTTTACCAATAATATCAGTTTTTACAGTCTTCATAAAGTCTGTTAACAACGGTTTACAAGCATGGTCAAATAAATAACAACCATATTCTGCCGTATCAGAAATTACACGATTCATTTCAGCTAATTTCATTCTTGCAATTGTATTTGCAATTAATGGTGTTTCGTGTAAAGATTCGTAGTATGCAGAAGCGTCAATAATGCCAGAATCTGTCATGGCTTCAAAAGCTAATTCAACACCAGCTCTAACAAAAGCAACTAATAGCGTTCCGTGGTCAAAGTATTCTTGTTCTGGAATTTCTTGATCTGTAATCGTTTGCTTTTCAAATGCAGTTTCACCTGTAGCTGCTCTCCAAGTTAACAAGTTTTTATCATCATTTGCCCAGTCTTCCATCATAGTTTTAGAAAAATGACCAGTCATAATATCATCCATATGTTTTTGGAACAATGGACGCATAATATCTTTTAATTCTTCAGAAAGTCTAAACGCTTCTACTTTAGCTGGGTTCGACAATCTGTCCATCATATTCGTGATTCCACCATGCTTTAACGCTTCGGTTACAGTTTCCCAACCATACTGAATTAATTTAGCGGCATAACCTGCATCAATTCCTTCTGCTACCATTTTATCAAAAGATAAAATTGCTCCTGTTTGTAACAAACCACATAAAATAGTTTGCTCTCCCATTAAATCACTTTTAACTTCGGCAACAAATGACGATTCTAATACACCAGCTCTATGGCCACCTGTGGCAACTGCATAGGCTTTGGCTTGCGCCCATCCTTTGCCTTCTGGATCATTTTCTGGATGTACAGCGGCTAATGTTGGTACTCCAAATCCTCTTTTATATTCTTCTCTAACTTCAGAACCAGGACATTTTGGCGCTACCATGATTACCGTTAAATCTTCACGAATTTGCATCCCCTCTTCAACAATATTAAAACCATGAGAATACGATAATGTGGCGCCTTTTTTTAATAAAGGCATAATTGTTTTTACCACGTTTGTGTGTTGCTTATCTGGCGTTAAGTTAATAACGACATCTGCAGTTGGCAATAAGTCTTCATAGGTTCCAACGTTAAAATTGTTTGACGTTGCATTTACATACGAATCTCTTTTTTGATCTATAGCAGCTTGTCTTAGTGTATAAGAAATATCTAAGCCAGAATCTCTCATATTTAAACCTTGGTTTAAACCTTGGGCTCCACAGCCTACAATAACAATTTTTTTGCCTTTTAATGCTGTTACTCCGTCTTCAAATTCTGAAGCGTCCATAAAACGACATTTCCCTAATTGCTCTAATTTTTCTCTTAATGTTAATGTGTTAAAATAATTTGACATTTTAGTTAGTTTTTGAATGCGTTTAGCATTTCTGTTATTTTTAATTCATCTTTTGTGACAGCGATTCGTGCAGAACGTACAAATTGCATGATCCCAAAAACACTTAACTCTCTGTGAAGTAGTTCTATTTCACTTCGACGTCCTGATTTTTCCAACACAAAAAAGGCTTTGTTTACAGTCACAATTCGTGCGTTGCTTTCTTTAATAATATTTTGGATTTGACGCTCTTCAAATAGCAAGTCTGATTTAATTTTAAACAAGCAGGATTCTTGACAAATCGTGTCTTCGTCCATGTGATAATAGGCTTTTATAACCTCTACTTGTTTTTCAATTTGACCAAGAATTTTCTTAACATTTACTTCCGTCATGTTTACTAATATAGTAAAACGAGACACGCCTTCAATTTCAGAAACGGAAATGTTTAAGCTTTCGATATTGATTTGTCTTCTTTGAAAAATCGCAGAAATCCTATTGAGCAAACCGATATTGTTTTCGGTATATATCGATATTGTATAAAGTTGTTGTTCTGTTGCCATTTTTATTCTAATCTTATATCTGAAACCGAAGCTCCTGAAGGAACCATTGGAAATACATTGTTTTCTTTTTCAACACAAACTTCTAAAAAGTAGGAATCTTTGCTCTGTATCATTTCTTGGACAGCAGATGCAAGGTTTTCGCGTTTCGTAACTTTTTTAGCTTCTATATAATACCCTTGCGCAATAGCTACAAAATTAGGGTTCACCATCTCGGTTGAGGCATAGCGCTTATCGAAAAAGAGTTGTTGCCATTGACGAACCATTCCTAAAAATTCGTTGTTTAAAACAACTATTTTAACGGGAACTTTGTTCTGAAAAATAGTCCCTAACTCTTGGATGGTCATTTGATACCCTCCGTCTCCGATAACAGCAACGACCTCACGGTCTGGAGCCGCCATTTTAGCGCCAATAGCCGCTGGTAATGCAAAGCCCATTGTACCTAATCCTCCGGATGTAATGTTGCTTTTACTCACATTAAAATCCGCATAGCGACATGCAATCATTTGGTGTTGACCCACATCAGTTACGATAGCGGCTTTACCTTTCGTTTGAATATTTATTTCTTTAATAACTTCGCCCATAGTGAGTCCTTCACTCGTTGGATCTAGGTCATTTTTTATGACTTTGTTATATTCAATATCATATAAGTCATTGAATTTTTGCAACCATTCTGGATGTGAACTGGTGTTTAACAATTCTAACACCTTTGATAAACTATCTTTGGCATCACCTAAAACAGCAACATCTGATTTTACATTTTTATCAATTTCAGACGGGTCAATTTCAAAATGAACAATTTTAGCCTGAGTGGCATATTCATCTAATTTTCCAGTAACACGATCATCAAATCGCATTCCAATAGCGATTAAAACATCACATTCATTGGTGAGAACATTGGGCGCATAATTTCCATGCATCCCTACCATTCCAACGTTTAAGGGGTGTGCCGTAGGAATTGCTGAAGCCCCTAAAATGGTCCATGCGGCAGGGATTCCTGTTTTTTCAATCACCGCTTTTAATTCTTCTTCAGCTTTTCCTAGAATCACGCCTTGACCCCAAACAATCATTGGTTTTTTAGCGCTATTAATTACCTCAGCAGCAGCTACAACAGCAGACTCCTCTAGCTCAGGAACTGGCACATAACTACGAACACCAGTACATTTTTTATATTCGAAATCAAATTCTTCAAACTGAGCATCTTTAGTAATGTCAATTAGAACAGGACCTGGACGTCCACTTCTTGCGATGTAAAATGCTCTCGCAATAATTTCTGGAATTTGAGACGCTTTTGTGATTTGGTGGTTCCACTTAGTTACTGGCGTAGAAATTCCAACAATATCAGTCTCTTGAAAAGCATCACTTCCTAGCAAATGCGAAGGCACTTGCCCTGTAATACATACAATTGGTGTTGAATCTATTTGTGCATCAGCAATTCCTGTAATTAAATTGGTAGCCCCAGGTCCAGAAGTTGCCATAGCAACGCCTACTTTTCCTGAAATACGTGCATAGCCTTGAGCAGCATGAGCGGCACATTGTTCATGTCGTGTAAGGACATGGTTTATTTCACCTTCATATTTATAGAGCTCGTCATAAACAGGCATGATTGCTCCACCAGGGTAGCCATATAAAACCTCTACACCTTCGGCTAATAAACAGCGTACAATGGCTTCACTTCCAGAAATACGCACTTTCGGTTGCTCTAAGTATTGCTTTTGTTTGGCGGTTAATGTTTCCATAATTATAATTTAAAATTCATCGGTTACACATCCTTGAGATGCCGATGAAACCGTTCTTGCATATTTATATAGTACACCTCTTGATACTTTTAAGTCTGGTGCGTTCCACTCTGATTTTCGCGCTTGAAGTTCCGCATCCGAGACTTCAAGTTGGATGGAATTCGTTTCAGCATCAATAGTTATAATGTCGCCATCTTTTACTAAAGCAATTGCTCCTCCTTCTTGTGCTTCTGGAGTGATGTGACCTACAACAAATCCATGAGTTCCACCAGAAAAACGACCATCAGTAATTAATGCGACATCTTTTCCTAAACCAGCACCCATAATAGCTGCTGTTGGTTTTAACATTTCTGGCATTCCAGGGCCGCCTTTGGGACCTTCATAACGGATGACAACGACGTCGCCTTTGTTGACCTTGCCATCTCTGATCCCGTCATTAGCATCATATTCCCCTTCAAAAACTTTTGCTGGGCCCTTAAATTTTAAACCTTCTTTTCCTGTGATTTTAGCAACACTACCTTCGGTTGCTAAATTTCCGTATAGCATGCGTAAGTGTCCCGACGTTTTAATCGGTTCTTCAATAGTTTTGATCACATCTTGACCTTCTGACAAGTCTTGTGCCTCAGCTAAGTTTTCCGCAACAGTTTTTCCTGTTACAGTTAAACAATCGCCGTGAAGTAAACCTTTGTCTAATAGATATTTCATCACCGCTGGAATTCCTCCAACATGATGCACATCTTCCATTAAGTATTTTCCACTCGGTTTCAAGTCGGCTAAAAATGGGGTGTTATCGCTAATTCTTTGAAAATCTTCAAGGGTGAATTGTATTTGAGCCGCTCTTGCAATCGCTAAGAAGTGTAAAACTGCATTTGTTGAACCTCCAAGAATCGTTACAAGTCGGATCGCATTTTCAAGCGATTTTTTTGTAATGATATCTGAGGGTTTTATATCTTTCTCTAACAATAATCGCATTGCTTCACCCGCTTTAATAGCTTCGTGCTTTTTCTCATCTCCCGTTGCTGGATTAGAAGAATTATAAGGCAAGGCCATTCCAAGGGCTTCAATTGCAGAGGCCATTGTGTTGGCGGTATACATCCCACCACAAGCACCTGCGCCTGGGCATGCTTTTTCAACAATTTTTTCAAACTCAGATTCAGACATTGTGCCTGCAACTTTACTTCCCCAAGCTTCAAATGCGGAAACAACATCTAGTTTTTTTCCATTATGACATCCAGAATCAATAGTACCTCCATAAACCAAAATGGCAGGTTTATCCACGCGAATCATCGCCATTAAGGCGCCGGGCATGTTTTTATCACATCCAACTACTGTAATCAGACCGTCATAGCTCATTGCTTGCACAACCGTTTCCATAGAATCGGCAATAATATCTCTTGATGGTAATGAAAAACGCATTCCTGGTGTTCCCATTGAAATCCCGTCACTAACACCAATGGTGTTAAAAATAAGCCCAATAACGTCTTTGTTTAGCGTGCCTTCTTTTACGAGTTTAGCTAAATCATTCAGGTGCATATTACAAGGGTTTCCCTCATAACCTGTACTAGCAATTCCTACCAATGGTTTTTCAAAGTCTGCTTTAGACAATCCAATGGCATGTAGCATAGCTTGTGCAGCGGGTTGCGTTGGGTCTTGAGTTACTGCTTGGCTATATTTATTTAGTTTTTTCATTGTCAATTTTATGCCTTAAAAGTACCAAAATTATATTTTTACACATTTAGTGTAGAAACCATGTTATTAATTGGTCTAAATTCAATTGTTTAAAAATGACTTTAATCTATTGTAAGACAACAAATTAAAGTCAATCCTGTATGATGTTCAGTCTACAAAAATAACATTAAATACGCGGTAAATCACTATCATCTTTTAAAGGTAGCTCTGAAGCGCCCATTAAATAGGTGTCTACATGGTGTGCTGCTTGTCTTCCTTCAGAAATAGCCCACACAATTAGCGATTGTCCACGTCTCATATCTCCTGCGGCAAATATGCCAGGAACATTTGTAACGTAATCCTTTGTTGTGGCTTTGATATTGGTTCTAAAATCCATTTCTAAACCAAATTGATCTGCCAATGTTTTTTCGGCGCCTGTAAACCCTAAGGCTAAAAGGACTAAATCACAATCCCAAAGTTTTTCAGAGTTAGGAACTTCTTTTAATTCTGGACGTTCGCCTTGTTTAAAAATCCATTCAACCTCAACGGTCTTTAAGGCTTTTAACTTACCATTGTCATCGCCAATAAATTCTTTCGTTGAAATGCTGAAAAATCGCTCTACACCTTCTTGGTGAGACGAAGTCGTTTTGAGCTTCATAGGCCAATAGGGCCACGGTTGGTTTGCTGGTCGTCCCTCAGTTGGTTTTGTTAAAATCTCAAAGTTAGTAACGGATTTTGCGCCATGACGATTAGAGGTTCCAATACAATCTGAGCCTGTGTCTCCTCCACCTATTACAATAACGTTTTTATTTTCTGCAGAAAGAATGTCTTTAAAGTCTACTAAGCCGTCTACATGTTGATTATTAAGCTTCAAAAATTCCATGGCTTGATAAACGCCGTTTAACTCCGCTCCTGGGATTGGAATGTTTCGTTTAACGGTTGCGCCACCACATAAAACTACGGCGTCGAAATCGGCCTTTATCTGGTTGGCATCTAAATTTTTACCAACATGGGCATTGGTTTTAAAGATAATTCCCTCCTCTTCTAAAACCTTAACACGGCGATCAATTACATTTTTTTCCATTTTAAAATCTGGAATTCCATAACGCAACAGACCTCCTACTTTTTTGTCGCGCTCAAAAACAGTAACGGTATGACCCGCTCTGTTTAATTGTTGTGCAGCAGCAAGTCCTGCAGGACCAGACCCTATAACAGCCACGGTTTTGTCTGTTCTTACCTTTGGAGGTTGTGCGGTAATCCACCCTTCTGTAAAGGCCGTTTCCACAATATTTTTTTCTATGTTTTCAATACTTACTGGGTCTTCATTAATCCCTAAAACACAAGCTTCTTCGCAAGGTGCCGGACATAATCTCCCTGTAAATTCAGGAAAATTATTGGTGGAATGTAAAATTTCTGCAGCCTCTTTCCATTTACCTTTATAAACTTTATCGTTAAAATCTGGAATTAAATTTCCTAGTGGGCAGCCGCTATGACAAAATGGGATTCCGCAATCCATACAGCGCGCACCTTGATCTTTTAATTTAGATTCCTCTAACGGAATTGTAAATTCTTTATAGTTTTTTATTCTCTCTTTTGGCGCTTGATATGTTTCATCCTGGCGCTCAAATTCTAAAAATCCTGTAGTCTTTCCCATCCTTAAGCTGTTTCGAGTTGTTCTTTTTCTAATCTTAATAAAGCCTGTCTGTATTCCTCTGGCAGTACTTTTTTGAATTTAGGAAGTGTCGCCTCCCAGTTTTCTAAAATCCGTTTTGCTAATGGACTTGATGTCGCTACAAAATGGTTTTCGATTAATGTTCGTAATTGATTCGCGTCTTCTTGAAGTTCAATAGGGTCGATGTTTAAATCTTCTCCGTTACAGTTTTTAGTAAACGTATTATCTGTATCTAAAATATACGCTACACCACCGCTCATTCCAGCGCCAAAGTTTCGGCCTACTGCTCCAAGAATTACAGCAACGCCTCCAGTCATATACTCACATCCGTGATCTCCAATACCTTCGACTACGGCTTTTGCTCCAGAGTTACGCACACAAAAACGTTCACCTGCTTTTCCATTGATATACACTTCTCCGGAAGTCGCGCCATATAAGGTCACGTTTCCTGTGATAATATTGTCTTCTGGAACAATTGAACTGATTTCAGGAACTTTTATAATTAGTTTTGCTCCTGACAAGCCTTTTCCGAGATAATCATTGGTGTTGCCGTGAACCGTCATGGTAATTCCCTTGGTGGTAAAGGCACCAAAACTTTGTCCAGCAGAACCATTAAAATCAACGTTTATAGTGTCTTGTGGCAAACCATCTGCACCATAAATTTTAGATATTTCATTACTTAAAATTGCGCCAACCGCTCTATCAATATTGGTAATCGGAAGTTTTAAGTGTGTTCGTTGTCTTCTGAAAATACCTTGGTGGGCTTGTTTTATCATTTTAAAATCTAAATGAACATCTAGATTGTGATCTTGCCCTTCAGTGTTATATAATTTCACGTCTTGCGCAACTTCAACCTTGTGAAGAATTGGTGTCAAATCAATTCCAGAAGATTTATAGTGCTCAATCGCTTTATTTCGGTTTAGTTTTTGAACCTGACCAACCATTTCATCAACGGTTTTGAAGCCTAACTGTGCCATAATCTCACGCAATTCTTGAGCAACGAAATACATATAGTTGACCACATGTTCTGGTTTCCCTTTGAATTTTTTACGCAGTTCTGGGTTTTGAGTTGCAATTCCTACAGGACATGTATTTAAATGACATACACGCATCATGATACATCCCGAAGCGACTAACGGTGCCGTTGCAAATCCAAATTCTTCAGCGCCTAATAGACATGCTATTGCGACATCTCGACCGGTTTTTAACTGGCCATCACATTCCAAAACAATTCGGTTTCTCAGGTTGTTCATTACCAATGTTTGTTGGGCTTCAGCGATTCCTAATTCCCAGGGAAGTCCACAGTGTTTCAGAGAGGTTAGTGGCGATGCGCCTGTTCCGCCATCAAAACCAGAAACCAATATAACGTCTGCTTTTGCCTTAGCAACTCCTGCAGCTACGGTTCCTACTCCGATTTCAGAAACTAATTTCACATTAACTCGAGCAGCTCTATTTGCTGATTTCACATCGTATATTAATTGCGATAAATCTTCAATAGAATATATATCGTGATGTGGAGGAGGTGATATTAATCCAACATAAGGGGTTGAATTTCTTGTTTTGGCAATTTCACGGTTTACTTTTGGTCCTGGCAATTGCCCGCCTTCGCCAGGTTTTGCGCCCTGTGCTATTTTAATCTGAATTTCACTTGCGCTTGTAAGATAGTTTGAAGTCACTCCAAAACGCCCTGAGGCAACTTGTTTAATAGACGAGTTTTTCCAATCGCCTTGTGCATCTTTATAAAATCGCTCTTCATCTTCTCCACCTTCTCCAGAATTACTTTTTCCACCAATTCTGTTCATGGCTACCGCCAAATTCTCATGCGCTTCTTTACTAATAGATCCATAAGACATGGCGCCTGTTTTGAAACGTTTTACGATTTCAGTCCAGGGTTCAACCTCATCAATTGAGATCGGGTCAAATTGATCAAATTCAAACAGCCCTCTAATAGTCATTAATTGCTTAGACTGATCGTTTACAAGTTCGGAGTATTCTTTAAAGGTTGAGGCTTTATTCGTACGAACCGACTCTTGAAGTTTTGCAACAGTCAAGGGGTTAAACATGTGTTTTTCCTGTCCACGACGCCATCTATATTCACCTCCTATTTCAATGCCTGGTTCTATGTTAGGGTTAAATGCTTTTTTATGACGTTTGGCGATTTCTTTTTCAATTTCCATCAACCCAATACCTTGAATTCGAGTGGGTGTATTTGGAAAGTATTTTTCAACGGTGTTTGTGTTAATTCCAACGCACTCAAACAATTGAGAGCCTCGGTACGAGTTCAATGTTGAAATTCCAATTTTGTTCATGACCTTTAAGATGCCTTTTCCAACTGCTTTGTTGTAGTTCTTTATGGCCGTAAGGTATTCTAAATCCGATATGTCTGAATCCTCAATTTGTTTCTCTACAATCTCGTTTACGATATATGGATTTATAGCACTTGCCCCAAATCCAAATAAGAGTGCAAAATGATGTACTTCTCTTGGCTCTGCAGATTCGATTATTAGACTAATTCTTGAGCGTTTGTTGAGCTTATGAAGTCCATGATTCACATACGAACATGCCAAAAGTGCTGGAATTGGTGCGTGATCTTCATCTACAAATCTATCGGATAAAATAATAATATTTGCCCCTTCGTCGATGGCTTTAGATGCTTTTAAAACCAATGCTTCAAGTGCGCTCTCTAGCTCGTTTAATCCTCTTTTTACTTCATACAAAATAGAAATAGACTCCACTTTGAAATTAGGATTTGAATCGTAATTTCTAATTTTATCTAAATCGTGTTTTGAAATCACAGGATTTTGAATTTTTAATTTTTTACAGGCTTCTGAGTTACAATCAAAAATATTGGTATCGCTTCCAAGGGTTAAACTAATGTCGGTGATTAATTCTTCACGAATTCCGTCTAAGGGCGGATTCGTTACTTGTGCGAATATTTGCTTGAAATAATTATAAATCAGTTGCGGACGTTCCGATAAAACGGCTATTGGCGTATCGCTTCCCATTGACCCAATAGGTTCTTTTCCTAATTGTGCCATTGGGCGGATAATGGTATTAAGGTCTTCTTTTGTATATCCAAAAGCAACTTCTCTTTTCTTTAAATCAACCTCATCATATTTGATAGGCCCTTGCTTTGCTGAGATGTCTTTTAAATGCACTAAGTTTTCATTCAACCACTTTCTATACGGTTGTTTAGCTGCGATCTTTTCTTTGATTTCTTCATCATTTACGATGCGCCCTTCATTCATATCCACTAGAAACATTTTTCCTGGCTCTAAACGTCCGTGAAATTCTACATCTTCTGGCTCAATATCTACAACACCTGTTTCAGAAGACATGATTACATTTCCGTCTTTAGTGACCGTATATCTTGATGGTCTTAACCCATTTCTATCTAAAACCGCACCAATAAAGTTACCGTCTGTGAACGGTATAGACGCTGGCCCATCCCATGGTTCCATTTGGCAAGAGTTGTATTCATAGAATGCCTTTTTAGAGTCGGACATGTCTGGGTTTTTCTCCCAAGCTTCTGGCACTAACATCATCATGACTTCTGGCAAAGATCGCCCAGTCATTAATAACAACTCAACCACCATATCCAAGGTTGCAGAATCTGATTTTCCTTTAAGTATTGTTGGAATGATTTTTTTAATATCATCACCAAAGGCATCACTTTTTATAATTTCTTCTCTAGAAAACATGCGAGACACATTTCCTCTTAAGGTATTTATTTCCCCATTATGACAGATATATCTGAACGGCTGTGCCAGATCCCACGTAGGAAATGTATTCGTTGAGAACCGTTGGTGCACCAACGCTAATCGGGTATCTAGCGCTGAATTAAAAAGATCTAAATAATATTCATTTATATGCTCTGGTTTCAATAACCCTTTAAAAATAATAATCTTAGTGGAAAGACTTGGAAGGTAAAAGAATTTTGACTCAGATAGTTTTGAGTCATATATAGTATGTTCTGCTATTTTTCGTGCAGCAAATAATTTAAGATTAAAATCAAATTCTGTTTGTTTGCTATCCGATTTACTGATAAATATCTGCTTAACAAAGGGTTCGGTTGTTTTGGCAATCTCTCCTAAAACAGCGCTGTTTACAGGTACGTCTCTCCAGCCAAGAATTTGTAATCCTTGTTTTTTTATTTCGGCCTCAAAAACCTCAACACAATACGCTCTTTGGTTTTCTTTTCGGGGTAAAAACACATTACTCACCGCATATTGACCCGCTTCAGGAAGTTCAAATTCACAAAATAATTTGAAAAAATCATGAGGAATATCGATAAGAATTCCTGCACCATCTCCAGTTACACCATCAGAGCTCACTGCACCTCTGTGTTCTAGTTTAACTAAGATTTCTAATGCTTTATGGATAATGTCGTTGGAGCGCTTGCCTGTCAAACTACATATAAAACCGGCACCACAATTGTCGTGCTCAAATTCTGGTAAATAAAGTCCTTGCTTTTCTAACATACTTAAAATTATTTCTGGTTTAACCTTAACGGGCATGTAAGATAATTGGTAAAAGTCGATTTTAAAAAAAGCCAAGTCACTTTTTCGAAATTCCAATTTAGAATACCTATTAATGCGTTTTGAGCAATGAAACCCTCCTTAGACTATCGAATAATCAATAGGAGAAACAGTCGTTTTCCGCACAAGTGATGTAAGGTCATTAGTCATAAAAAAATGAATATCCAAAACACTATGGATTATTAAAATGTCAAAAAAAATATAAACAAAATTGTAATACCCTAAAATTTTAGGGGGGTAAATTAAATATTATCTAAAAGTTATGTTCTTACCCTTTATTTTTTGGGGGTGTATATAATTAATACTTAGTTTTGAACCGTTAACTAAAAATATTAACTACTAAAATTAACTATTATGAAAAAAATTATTTTAAGTGCAATTGTTTTTGTTGGAGCGATGACTCTAAACGCACAAGAAGATGCTCCTAAGCTATCAATATCTGGAACTGTGGATGCATACTACCAAACTTACCTAACAGCATCTGATGATGTGTCTGGTTCTTTTGGAACATCATTTGCAGATGAAGCAGGATTTGCTTTAGGTATGGCGAACCTTGTTCTTAGCTATGAAGGTGAAAAAACAGGTGTTGTTGCCGATCTAGTATATGGCCCAAGAGGTGATTCAGCAGCTGGCGGTTACAACCTAAACCAGTTATATGCCTACTGGAATGTTTCTGAAACAACAACATTAACAGCGGGTCGCTTTAATACCTACTTAGGGTATGAGGTTATTTCTCCTGCAGGAAACTTTAACTACAGTACATCTTATTTATTCTCAAGCGGTCCTTTTTCTCATGTTGGGTTAAAAGCTGATTTTGCTTTAGGTGAAGACTTCAGCTTAATGTTAGCGGTAATGAATCCTACAGACACCAACAACAACACTACTGGTGATTATGGTTTTGGTGCTCAGTTAGGCTATTCAGGACAGTACTTAAACCTTTACTATGACAATGATTCAGTATTAGGTTTCGAGATTGACTATACAGGTGGATTTGATTTATCTGATTCTTTTTTCTTAGGAATAAATGGAGCATACCAAGTTAGTGACGATGCTGGTTTTTACGGCGCAGCACTATATCCACAATTAACAACATCTGATTCTTTCTCTATTGGATTAAGAGGGGAGCTTTTTGGACTACACGCAAAAGATGTTGACGATTTACCAAGCGTATTTGCTACGACATTAACTGGAAGCTATACTGTAGAAAACTTAACAATTAAGCCAGAAGTAAGATTAGATTCATGGTCTAACGATGAGCCTTATGTTGATGCTGACGGTGTTGCTGCTAAAGGTTTAGCTGCCTTTACTGTTGCTGCAATATATTCTTTCTAGTACCCATACCAATATTAACCAATAAATTATATAATTATGTCACATTTAATTAACAACTTACCTCTAGTAATACAGGATGCCGCTGCGGTTGAGAGTCTTGCTGGAGCGATCAAGGACGACATGGGGATGTTATGGATGCTATTATCTGGTATCTTAGTATTCTTTATGCAAGCTGGTTTTACTTTAGTAGAATCTGGAATGACACGTTCAAAAAATGCAGTAAACATCGCAATGAAAAACTTGCTTGATATTGCTGTAGGATCTCTTACCTACTGGTTTGTAGGGTACTCTTTAATGTATGGTGACACCACAAACGGATGGTTTTTCTGGAGTGGAATCATGCAAGGCGAAGGTGCTGATTTATTCTTCCAAACAATGTTTGCTGCTACTGCTGCTACTATTGTTTCTGGAGCAATTGCTGGAAGAACAAAATATTCAACTTACGTTATCTTTTCAATTGTAATGACAGCTATCATCTACCCAATTGCAGGGGGATGGCAATGGCAAGGATCAGGATGGTTGACAGAGCTAGGTTTTATTGACTTTGCTGGATCATCAATCGTTCATGCTGTAGGTGGTTTTGCTGCTCTAGTTGCTGCTTACATGGTAGGTCCTAGAATTGGAAAATTTATCGATGGAAAAGTAATGCCTATTCCAGGTCACAACCAGATATTAGCAACCTTAGGGGTGTTCATTCTGTGGTTAGGATGGTTTGGTTTTAATGGGGGATCTCAACTAGCTTGGGGTGGAGACGATGCTGTTGCCGCTTCAACAGTGGTGTTGATCACGAACCTTGCTGCTGCTGCTGGTGCATTAGGTGCGCTGATCACCACATGGATCTGGTACGGAAAGCCACATTTAGCACAATCATTAAACGGTGCTTTAGCCGGACTGGTTAGTATAACTGCAGGCTGTGGAAACATGTCGGCTAGTGGCGCTGTATTAGCGGGTCTTATTGGTGGTGTCATTGTAGTGTTCTCTATCGAAATTATCGAAAAGAAACTTAAAATTGATGATGCTATTGGTGCTGCTTCTGTACACGGAGTTGTTGGATTCTGGGGAACGATTGTGATCGGACTTTGGGGTATAGACGGTGACACTAAAATTGGATTATTCAACGGTGGTGGTTCTGCGCAACTTATTGCACAACTTACTGGTGGATTAGCTTATGCTGTATGGGCTGTTGTGCTTTCTTTCATCGTATTTGGAATCCTTAAGAAAACTGTTGGATTAAGAGTAACAAAAGAAGAAGAAGTTGCTGGACTTGATATCTCTGAGCATGGATCTATTGCATATCCAGGAAAAAGAGAAAGAGGTCAAGAGTAATTTCAAAGTGATATTGAGTATTTAAATGCTCTCAAAAAATTAAAAATAAGTTTGTGATTTTTAGTTTGTGTTAAAAACCCTAGGGGCTGTATGCTTCTGGGGTTTTTATTTATTATTTATCGAATGCTTGACAGACCATTACTATAAGTGGGGTAATTTTATTAATATGATAAAAATATTAAGTACACCCCTGAATTTTATAGGGGATCTTTGGTTTTTATTTACTTTTGAGGACAAACTAAAAATTAATCCAATGAAAAAAGTAGAGGCAATCATTAGAAAATCCAAGTTTTCTAGTGTAAAAAAAGCACTGCATGAAGTCGGTATAAATTTCTTTTCGTACTGGGATGTTACAGGCCTAGGAAACGAAAAAGAAGGCCACGTATACCGAGGTGTTTCTTACAGCACAAGTGATATTCAAAGACGTTATTTATCTATAGTTGTTAATGATGACTATGAAGAGGTGACAATCAATGCCATTCTCACAGCAGGCTCTACAGGCGATGTTGGAGATGGAAAAATATTTGTCTCACAGGTCGATGAAGTATATAGAATTAGAACCGGCGAAAAAGGCGGAAACACATTAAAATAACACAATGGAATTACTGACTATCAATAACGTATGGATGATGATCTGTACGGCACTCGTATTTTTTATGCATACCGGATTTGCCTTTTTAGAGATCGGGCTTACACGACAAAAAAATACGATTAACATATTATTTAAAAACATCTTTATTATTACCGTTGGGCTTTTACTTTACTACATCGTAGGCTTTAACCTAATGTATCCAGGCGATTTTAACGGCGTTTTCGGATTTGCTGGATTTGGACTGGATGCTCCATTAGCAGATGGCGCACTTGACTTAGCTTACAACGAAGGCTATACCTATTGGACTGACTTTTTATTCCAAGGCATGTTTGCGGCAACTGCAGCAACCATTGTTTCTGGAGCTGTAGCAGAACGTATGAAAATTGGTGCATTTATGATTTTTACAGTTATATATGTAGGGTTCGTTTATCCAATTGCAGGATCATGGCAATGGGGTGGTGGATTTTTATCCTCACTTTCAATCGGAGACGCCGAGGGGTTTTATGATTTTGCAGGCTCAACACTTGTACATTCTGTTGGGGGATGGGCTGCTTTAGTCGCTGTCTACCTTTTAGGTTCTCGAATTGGAAAATTTAATGACGGAAAACCACAAGCTATTCCAGGACACAGTATTCCGTTGGCAACTGCAGGTGTGCTTATTCTTTGGTTAGGATGGTTTGGTTTTAATGGTGGTTCTGTACTTTCTGCAAACCCAGAAGCAACCTCATTAACCCTAGTAACCACCTGTTTGGCTGCTGCTGCCGGAGGAGTTATAGCTATGCTTACTTCTACATTATTATATAAAAACTTAGACTTAACAATGTTCCTGAATGGAATTTTAGGAGGTCTTGTAGGAATTACGGCTGGTGCTGATCAAATGAGTCCAGGCGACGCCATCCTAATTGGAGCTGTTGCTGGAGCACTCATTGTGTTTGCTGTTAGTCTAGTCGATAAAATAAAATTAGATGACCCTGTAGGGGCCATTGCCGTACACCTTATTTGCGGAATATGGGGAACTCTAGCTGTGGGGCTTTTTGGTGCCAAGGCTGGGTTTGATCAATTTCTAGTGCAACTCGTCGGTGTGTTATGTTACGCTGTATTTTGTATAGCAACCTCATTTATTATAATATTCGTGCTGAAGAAAACAGTTGGTATCAGAGTGTCAGAACGTGAAGAGCTTGAAGGTCTTGATGCACACGAACACCAAATGGACGCTTACCCAGATTTTAGATTAAATGAGCATTAAGTTGTTTATTTAGTTAGTCAACAAAAAGCCCCTAGAAGTAGTTCTAGAGGCTTTTTAATTTAATATAGAGTGTCGTTTATGCTGAGTTTCTACTCGCATTTATATTTCCAAATAACGAGCGCATAACGATTTTTTCGTAAATTTCTATTTGAGCTTTGTCCTTAGGGCTTTCTTTTTCAAGGTCCTGAATTTTCTTTAAAGCATACTGCTGAATCGTTAATAACGGCAATACAATAGATTCTCTTACCGAAATAGACGCCTTTCCTGCGGGTTCTTCTTCCATCAATTCGGAATACCCCGTAAGCTTTAACAACAAACGTTTAGTGGTAACATATTCGCTATAAATCACATTCCAAAACGCACCATATTCTGGGTCTTTAGACATGTATTTTGTCAAATCAAAGAAAGATTTCGACAAGGACATCATACTGTTTTCAATCAGTGTTTTGAAAAAATCAGAGGTTTGAAACAAGTGTTGTGCTTTGTCAAACTCTCCTATATCTTCATAATGTTTAAGTGCGGTTCCAACACCAAAGAATCCTGGAACGTTTTGTTTCAACTGACTCCATGAACCCACAAATGGAATGGCACGTAAATCTTCAAACACCAAACCTTCCGCTTTTCCACGTTTAGATGGGCGACTTCCAATGTTGGTTTTGGCATAAAATTTCAAAGTACTCATGTGCTCTAAGTATGAAATAAACTTAGGATGCGCTTTAAAATCTACATACGCCTCATAACTCAACTTAGACAACTGTGCCATCACAACTCTGTTTTCGGGCGTCATTCTAAGGTCTTTATCACTAAGACTGTTATGTATTCCTGAACTAATTAACTGCTCAAGATTATATTGTGAGGATTCTAGTGTTCCAAAGTTAGAGCTGATCGTCTGCCCTTGAATTGTTAACTGTACCTCTTTATCTTCTATTGTTGGCCCTAAAGACGCATAAAAATTATGTGTTTTTCCACCACCTCTTGCTGGGGGTCCACCGCGACCATCAAAGAAAATCACAGTAACATCATATTTTCTAGACATCGCTGTCAATAATTCTTTGGCTTTATAGATCGCCCAGTTGGCCATCAAATACCCACCATCTTTAGTACCGTCACTAAATCCAAGCATAATCGTTTGTCTATTGCCGCGAGATTTTAGGTGTGCTGCATATTCTGGATTGGAATACAAATCTTCCATCACTTGTGGTGCATTTTCTAAATCGGTTATCGTTTCGAAAAGGGGTGCCACATCAACTGTAAGTTTCTCCTGAAAAGCGACAAGCTTTAGCATGGCATACAATTGCATCACGTGAAGCGTGCTTTGATTGTTACTTATAATATAACGATTCGCAGCTTTTTCTCCATTTGTCTGTTGGATTGTTTTTATAGCCGCCATCGTTTTGAGCGCCTTTAGCGTGTCTTTATCTGATATTAACGATAGGTCAACAGACCCTTTAATGGTTGATAGTATTGCAACTTGATCTTTTTCTGATAAGCTGTGGTAGTTTTTAGGAAACACTTCACTTCCGCTTTCAATCAGCACATCTACCATCGTATTAAAAACCTTGGCATGGGCACGACTATCCTGTCGGATATCTAAAGTAGAAAAGTGGAATCCAAATAAGTGAATCTTATTCAAAAGACTATTCACCTCAGAGGCGTACATCGACTGGTGTTTGTCAACAATTATAGCTTTAATTTCTTTTAGCTCTGAGGTTAAATTCTCTAGCGTAAGACTCGATTTCTTTTGAGTTACGATTTTATAAAGCTCTACTTCTAGCGCTATTATACGATCTTCAATACCCGCAAAAGATAATTTTCTTTTAAGTCCACGAACGTCACGATAGTAATTTTTTATAATCGTTTCTCGGAGTCTTGCCGCTACTTTCAGTGTGATTTCTGGAGTTACAAACGGATTTCCATCTCGATCGCCACCGGGCCAGAATCCAATATTTATAATATCATTATCAATGTGTTTGCCATCAAAAATGTTTTGTTGGATATAGTCATATACAGTCCCGAAAGACTTATAAAAGACATGTTCTAAATACCATATTAAGCTCACGGCTTCATCATATGGCGTTGGTTTCTTCTGTTTGAAAAATGGTGTTTTTCCTAATTGCGCTAACAGTTCATTGATACGAAACAAGTCGTTTTCACGAATGGCTTCCGTTAAATCAGTAATGATTCCCAAAACAGAGCCAGGGTAAAATTGTGTAGGGTGTGCCGTAAGCACGATACGCACTTTAAATTCTTCTAAGTACTTCTGTAGTACTTCTATTTTATTTTCAGACGTAACCGTTTCTTTCAGACTTCGCAATGTTCCAATACCATCCATGTTGTTGACTACTGGAAAGGCAGCGTCTTCAATAGCGTCAAACAATACGACTTGACGTTCGATGTATTGTATGAAACGAAACAGTAAATCAATTTGACTTTTAGGAGAGCGTCGAGCTTGGTATTTCTTGAAAAATGAGTTTACAATTGCCGTAGGGTCTTCATTGTTTGCAAATCCTTTTTGGCAAGTCTCAAAAAAAAGAGGCAACAATGCGCCTGTTTTTGTAATGGTATCAAAAGGCAAAGTCATAAATATACTGTTGTATATTTGATATTTTGATAATACGTTTTGATTAAACCTCGTGATTTTTGGCTGTGTCGACATTGCTTGATTACATTTTAGTGCGCCCAAAATTACTAAAGCCTGTCCAATACACATCTATAAAAACAATATTTTTACGAATATTCAATTATTGGTTATGTTCTCTGGGCAAAATCTTAGCAAACCAGAGGAATCGTTTCATATTTTCTAGCACTCTTCCACCAGATTGATATAAAAAGACGTTGTTTTCTGTTTTCTATTGATAAATCGCCTGACTTACTGTAAATTTAGAGCTTCTAACTTCTGTTTTCTATTTTATGATTGAAATTGAACGTAAATTTTTGGTAAACTCGGACGGCTATCGTGCGGCGGCTTCCAAACACTCTAGTATTATCCAAGGCTATTTAAACTCAAATCCCGAGCGTTCCGTTCGGATTCGGCTTAAAGATCAAACAGGATTTATCACGGTAAAAGGGAAAAGTAATGCTAGCGGTCTTAGCCGGTTTGAATGGGAAAAAGAAATTTCCAAAACGGATGCCGAAGCACTTCTAAAGTTGTGTGAAGACCACATCATCAGTAAAACCCGATATCACGTGTCTGTAGGTCATCATACTTTTGAAGTTGATGAATTTCTTGGCGCTAACAAAGGCTTGGTCATCGCTGAGGTTGAACTAGGTTCAGAGACTGAAAATTTCTCTAAACCAGATTGGCTTGGACAAGAAGTTACAGGGGATATAAAGTATTACAACTCTAAACTCAGCCAAACCCCATTTTGCGACTGGAAATGATTGTGTAATTATCATAAAAGTGGGTCTGAAATTATTATATTCGCAATTCGAATCCCTTTTAAAACTAAAAAATGAATACAAACTCAATTGATTTTAAAATTCAAGATGCACTTGATGCGCTTGGCATAAAAGATATAAATTTAGGAACATCAACGGGTGCAAATAGTTTTGCTAATGGCGCCCATCTTGATAGTTTTTCACCTGTAGATGGTAAAAAAATTGGAACGGTTGTGTGCACGTCTGCAGCAGATTATGAAGCGGTGATGACGGCAGCAACGGCAGCGTTTCCGGTGTGGCGCACAATGCCAGCACCTCAACGTGGCGAAATTGTACGTCAGTTTGGAAATAAATTACGTGATTTAAAAGAACCGCTCGGGAAACTAGTGTCCTATGAAATGGGAAAATCCCTACAAGAAGGCTATGGTGAAGTTCAAGAAATGATTGACATCTGTGATTTTGCGGTTGGACTGTCTCGACAATTAAACGGACAAACCATTCCGTCTGAACGTCCGGGACACGTAATGCGAGAACAATGGCACCCGATTGGTGTGGTGGGTATTATCTCTGCGTTTAATTTCCCCGTCGCTGTTTGGGCATGGAATACGGCTTTGGCGTGGATTTGTGGGGATGTATGTGTATGGAAAGGCTCTGAAAAAGCACCTTTATGTGCTGTTGCATGTCAGAATATTATTGTTGAGATTTTAAAAGAAAACAACTTGCCAGAAGGCATTTCGTCTATTATTAATGGCGATTATAAGGTAGGAGAACTGATGACTACCGATACAAGAGTGCCTTTAGTTTCTGCGACAGGGTCTACTAGAATGGGGCGTATTGTGGGCGCCACGGTTGCCCAGCGTTTCGGGAAATCTCTACTAGAATTAGGCGGAAACAATGCTATCATTATAACCCCAACCGCAGACTTAAAAGTGGTAGTGCCGGGTGCTATTTTTGGTGCTGTTGGGACTTGCGGACAACGCTGTACGTCTACTCGACGACTTATTATTCATGAATCTGTTTATGCTAAAGTAAGAGATGCTATTGTTGGCGCTTATGGACAATTGACGATAGGAAATCCTTTGGATGAAAACAACCATATTGGGCCCTTAATCGATCACGATTCTGTAAACACCTATTTAGCGGCGATTGAAAAAGCAAAAGCTGAAGGCGGTAACGTTTTGGTTGATGGCGGCGTATTAGAAGGTGAGGGCTATGAAAGTGGGTGTTATGTGAAGCCTGCAATTATTGAGGCTGAAAATCATTTTGAAATTGTACAGCATGAAACCTTTGCGCCGATCTTATACTTAATGACATATTCTGGTGGTGTAGAAAATGCTATTGACAAACAAAATGGAGTTGCGCAAGGCTTGTCGTCTGCGATTATGACCAATGCGCTCAAAGAAGCTGAAAAATTCTTGTCTTATGCGGGTTCTGATTGTGGTATTGCCAATGTGAATATTGGAACTTCTGGCGCCGAAATTGGAGGGGCTTTTGGTGGTGAAAAAGAAACGGGAGGCGGACGTGAGTCTGGTTCTGATGCTTGGAAAGTGTATATGCGCCGACAAACCAATACGATTAACTATTCTGATGAGTTGCCATTGGCGCAAGGCATTAAGTTTGATTTATAGGGGGTTACAACCCTACGCTTTTAAAAGTCACAGCCTCCGGTTGTGGCTTTTTTTATTGGACCCTAAAATGTTAAAGTCCTTGTTTTTTTGGAACTCTATCCTTTTTTTAACCCCTTCAACACCCCACTAACTATACTTCGCCTTCCTTAAAATTCGTTTACTTTCTTTGTAAAGCGCATACACTTCGTCACTGTGTTTATGCAATAGTGACTTTGCTGCTTGAAGCTGTGTTAATGCTGCCTCAATCCCATTAAAATAACAGATTAAATACGTCGCGGGAACATTTTTTAAATCTTTGAGCTGTGACGTTGTAAGCGGTTTTTCCTGTTTCAGGCGACCCATAAGCGCATTATTGGCATTAAAAATATGATGCAGAATTTTTTTGTCGTACTGCGGGGGTTTAAAAAGTAATTTGGAATCGATATTGTAAATCGCATTGTTCCCAAAAGTGATGGTTGTTTCTTCTAACGGATAATAGGTGTTTTGACCGCTTAAACCAAGATTAACATATTCAATAATTTTAAAAGAGTCATTATCATAAGAAATCTCCACAGCATCCAATGTCGAGTAAAACAACCGTACTTGCTCGTTAATTAACGCAATATCCACCCGCGAATAAAACGTTTGATTATTTATAATTTTCTTTTGACCAGACCAACACATAACAAAATACTCTTTAAACACTTTATATGTTGGCTCATAATCCTTTCGTTCTGCCATAAAATCAAACACCCCGTCAAGAGTGTATTGTATGTTGTTTTGGGAATGTGCTTCGATAGAGGCCACAATTTCAGAGTTAGAATCTGTCAATTCAATATCAAACACCTTCGGCATACTCATACTGCCCTCTCTAAAAAACACATTGCCGCCATAATATTTCCAAATATTTTTACGAAGCGAAGTAATCTCTTGAGGATCTTTTGGACGGATCGTCACCAACCCTACGACTTTATCGTCGCTGAGATGAGGAAACGGAATGTTTTCATACTGAATAATTGGTGGATGGCTTAGATAGGCATTAACCAGGTTTTGAATCTTACTATCGTCAAAAAAATCGACCCCAATAATATGACTGTGCTGATCGTCCACGCCAATAACAATGTACGAATTGTTGTTGGGATTGCTATTAGATAATGCACAAATATGTTTAAGAAACTTTGCTTTGCCCTCTTTACTGCTAATGTTAACTTTTAACTTTTTATCATAAAAACTGCTCTCGTCATTATGCGCAAGAAGGTTTTTGATAAGCAGTCGTTTATTAATCATTTTAACGTGTTTTAAGGCACTTCGTAGCCTTGACTGGCTTCCAATAGTTTAAACCAATCTTCAGTTGTTAAATTTACAGAAATTGCTTCTGAAGCGGCTTTGATTCGTTCTAAATTTGTACTGCCGATCACCGGATGAATTCCGGAAGGATGCTTCAAAATCCAAGCCAGCAACAACTGATCTGGGCGAGCGCTATAGAGTCGTGATAACGTTTCTAAAACTTCTAAAATACGCGTTTTTTGAGGTGTCATTTCGACACTAAAAATAGTACCCAAAGGCGCCCATGCCATAGGCGTGATTTTATGGGTTAACAACTGATCCAAACACCCGTCAAATAATGCCTGGTGCTGCACTACAGAAAACTCTATTTGATTCGCACCCACAGTCACTTCACGCAACAATAGATCGACTTGTGAAGGGGTAAAATTAGATACCCCAAAATTAATTATTTTTCCTTCTTTTTTTAAGTGATAAACCGCTTCCATAACTTCATAGGGATCCATTAACGGGCTTGGGCGATGAATCAAAAGCAAGTCTAAGTATTCTGTTTTTAAGTGCTTCAATGACGCCTCCGCAGACGAAATGATATAATCTTTTGAGCAGTTATAATGCTTGAGTGTACTGGAACGGTTTGGAGTCTTCAATTGAATTCCACATTTAGAAATAAACTGAACATTGGGTCGTGAAATATCTGTTTTAGAAAACGCATCTCCAAAAGCTGATTCTGTGGTATATCCCCCGTAAATATCGGCATGATCAAAACTGCTGATCCCTAAATCAACCGTGTTTTCTATCATCCGTTGCATCTCGACGCCATTAAAATTTATTCCCCAAACGCCCCAAGACATGGTCCCGGCAATAAGTTTTGAAAATTTATTTTTATTCATTTTTGTGGATTGGAATCTAAAATTAACAAACAATAATTCATTATAAGGTAAAATCCTCCTAAGTTTTAACCAATTATTAACAAGGTGAACGGAAATATTTTAACAAATTGCGTAACAAAAAACAATTGACCCTAAAACTTACACTTAAATTATCAGAATGGAAGAAAACAATACTGCTGTTGATATACAGTCAATAAATAAAAAAATTGAAAAAGAAAGTGCTTTTGTCGACTTACTAACGCTTGAAATGGGCAAGGTAATAGTTGGGCAAAAACATATGGTAGAGCGTTTACTTATTGGGCTTTTAGGCCAGGGTCACATTCTTTTAGAAGGCGTTCCCGGACTTGCTAAGACACTTGCTATTAACACGCTGTCTCAAGCTGTTGCTGGAAGTTTTAGTCGAATTCAGTTTACACCGGACCTCTTGCCTGCTGATGTTGTAGGAACCATGATTTACAATATTAAAGCCAACGATTTTACCATAAAAAAAGGACCCATTTTCGCCAATTTTGTACTCGCTGATGAAATCAACCGTGCGCCAGCAAAAGTACAATCTGCACTTCTAGAGGCCATGCAAGAAAAACAAGTTACCATTGGGGACGAAACGTTTGTTTTGGATAAGCCATTCCTAGTTATGGCCACTCAAAATCCAGTAGAACAAGAAGGAACTTACCCACTTCCTGAGGCACAAGTCGATCGTTTTATGTTAAAAACAATCATTGACTATCCAAAAATCGAAGATGAACAGATGATTGTAAGAGCAAACCTAAAAGGCGCGTTCGAAAAAATAAAACCCGTCGTAACCGTCAAACAAATATTAAGTGCCCAAGCTGCTGTTAGAGAGGTTTACATGGATGAAAAAATTGAGAAATACATTTTAGATATCGTATTTGCGACACGTTATCCTGAAAAATACCGCTTAGCAGAATTGAAACCTTTAATTTCTTTTGGTGCATCACCAAGGGGAAGTATCAACCTAGCTACAGCTGCTAAATGCTACGCATTTATCAAACGACGTGGCTATGTCATCCCTGAAGATGTGCGTGCAATTGTTTATGACGTGCTGCGTCACCGTATTGGAATTACATATGAAGCAGAAGCGGAAAATGTAACATCGGAAGACATCATTAGTAAAATTGTGAATGTCATTGAGGTACCTTAATTCGTAGTGACTTTATTGTTTGATTTATAAATCACACACAACGCACAGCACACTTATCAAATGGATACCAAGGAATTACTAAAAAAAGTTCGGAAAATAGAAATCAAAACACGGCGGTTGTCCGACCATGTGTTTGGTGGCGAGTACCACTCAACTTTCAAGGGTCGAGGGATGACGTTTTCTGAAGTAAGACCTTATCAATACGGCGACGACGTTCGAAATATTGACTGGAATGTTACCGCACGTTGCAACGAACCTCATATTAAAGTGTTTGAAGAAGAACGCGAACTGACTATGATGTTAATGGTCGATGTGTCGGGTTCAAAGCTTTTTGGGACAGAAGTGCAGTTTAAAAATGAAATTGTAACCGAAATTGCAGCAACATTAGCGTTTTCTGCTACACAAAACAATGATAAAATTGGTCTGATTTTATTCTCTGATGTAATCGAATTGTACATTCCGCCAAAAAAAGGGCGTTCTCATGTCTTAAGAATTATACGAGAATTGATTGAATTTGAACCCAAAAGTAAACTTACAAATGTTGCTGAGGCACTCAAGTTTTTATCCAATGTGATGAAAAAGAAAGCGATTGTATTTTTACTCTCTGACTTCATGACAGAAGGCTACCAGCATAATTTAAAAATTGCTTCTGGCAAACACGACATTACAGGCATTCGAGTTTATGACAAATACGAAGCTGAAATTCCAAATTTAGGAATGGTACAAATGCAAGATCAAGAAACAGGCGCATCGTTTTTAGTGAATACTGCCTCGAAGACCGTGCGTAAAAACTATCAAATGAATTACCAAAACAGAGTCGGGTATTTTTCTGATAGCTTTAAAAAATCAGGCGCTGGCGCACTCGATTGCAGAGTAGACGAAGGGTATGTAAAAAAATTATTAGGGTATTTTAAACAACGTGGATAAGCAATACATGAAGACACAAAGAGCCATAAAATATAGCGCGACTCAAAACATGCTTTTGGGCATCAGTTGTATGCTTGTTTCTTTGATGGGTTATAGTCAAGTATCGTCTCGCATCGACTCAACGGCCATAAAAATTGGCGCGGAGTTGTTGTATGAAATCCAAGTAAAAACCGACTCCTCTACACTTGTGGTGTTTTCTGAAGGACAAACGTTTCAACCTCTTGAAGTGATCAACAGTTATGCTGTTGATACGACTAAAAAAGAAGGGTATTATCAACTCACAAAAACCTATGGACTTACCCAATTTGATTCCGGCGTTTATACTATTCCAAAGCAAAAAATTAGCCTTGGAGGCAAACTGTTTTATACAGACTCGTTAAAGGTTCAGGTAAATCCTGTACAGGTTGATACAACCAAACAAAAGCTTTTTGATATCAAACCATTGACAGAAGTTGAAAAAAGCCCCGCTAGTTTTTGGGGTGGATTTGCTCTTTTTTTAGTGACCTCATTACTCATTAGTGGTTTATTCTATTGGTTTGTTTGGCGAAAAAAACCATTGTCAGAAGCTGAAAAAATAGCGGCACTTAAACCCTATGAGCGTGCAAAATTAGCTTTGGAAAAACTAGACGAAGAACAGTACTTTCAAAATGAAGAAATCAAAACTTACTATTCAGATCTAACGTTGATTTTAAGGCAATATCTCGATGAAAAGGTATATGAACAATCATTGGAGAGCACTACTGATGAATTGGTGCAGCGTCTTAAAACACTCAAAGATGCGAACCAAATTGCACTAAGTCCAGAAACGCTTCAAAATATTGAAACGATTTTGAAGCGTGCCGATTTAGTGAAATTTGCCAAATCTAAACCAGATTTTGAACTGGCACGATTTGATAAAAGCACTATTGAACTGGAAATAGACCATGTAAAAGAAGGGCTTCCTGAGCCTACCGAGGAAGAGTTATTACAAGATTTGGCCTATCGTGAGGCAATTGCAAAAGAACAAAAACGCAAAAAAACAAAACAAATTATAGCCCTTGCGTTTGGCGCAGTCTTAATCGCGCTGACAGGGTTTATCATACGGTCGGGATTTACAAACGTGAAAGACACTGTGCTTAGGAATCCTGGTAAGATTTTATTAGAAAAAAACCCTTGGGTTAGTAGTGAATATGGTGCGCCTGGAGTGACCATTTCAACACCTGTGGTGCTAGAGCGTCAAAACGTTGAGCTTCCTGAAGAGATGAAAGGAAAGGCTCAAGTCATCTCATTTGCATATGCAGGGATTAACACTCCTATTGACGTTTTTGTGAACAGTTCAAAATACGCAGCACAAACTGGAGAAGACGGGAAAGAAAAAGACACCCCTATTGATGTCTTAAAGGTTGCTGAAGGGGTTTTAGACACGTTTGAGAATAGTGGCGCAAAAAACCTCATCACACGTAACGAGCAATTTATAACTCCTAATGGTCAAGAGGGTGTTAAAACCTTTGGAACAGCAGAGTTTCTTGTAGGCGAGACTCTTATAAAAAGTGAATACATCATTTTAGGGTTTTCAACGCCTAACATATTACAACAAGTTATTTTGACTTGGAAAGAGAATGACGATTATGCCGATCAAATTGTAGATCGTATTTTAAATTCTATTGAACTTATTAAATTAAAAGAAGACGAAAAATAATGTTTAAAGGTGTCGATTTTACTCAAAATGAATTTTTATGGCTGCTGCTATTAGTGCCCGTTCTCGTGTTGTGGTATGTCATAAAGCTTAAAAAACAAACGGCTCAATTAAGTATTTCAAGTGTACAGGGGTTCCAAAAAAATTCGATATGGAGCACGCTAAAACATCTGTTATTTGGACTCAGAATGCTTGCTGTTACTCTTGTTGTTTTGGCGCTTGCACGCCCGCAAACAGTGGATGTGTCATCCAAAACCAAAACAACACGTGGTATTGATATCGTGATGGCGATTGATGTTTCGGCTAGTATGTTGGCAAAAGACTTAAAGCCCAATCGTCTTGAAGCCTTAAAAAATGTAGCAGGTGATTTTATTAAAGGACGCCCAAATGACCGAATTGGTCTGGTAGAGTATGCAGGCGAAAGCTATACCAAAACGCCAATCACTAGCGACAAGGGTATTGTGCTTCAATCTTTAAAAACTATAAAATACAATACGGTGATTACTGGTGGAACAGCGATTGGAATGGGGTTAGCAACCGCCGTTAACCGCATCAAAGACAGTAAGGCAAAGAGTAAAATTATTATTCTTTTGACAGATGGCGTTAATAACGCAGGTTTTATAGATCCTCAAACCGCAAGTGAATTAGCTGTGGAATATGGCATTAAAACCTACACTATTGGGTTGGGTACGAATGGTATGGCATTATCGCCAATTGCTATTCGAAATGGAGTGTTTCAGTATGGAAAAATTCAAGTGGAAATTGATGAAGAGCTCTTAAAAGAAATTGCTGAGGTTACTGGTGGAAGATACTTTAGAGCCACTAATAATCGTAAACTAAAAGAAATCTACAAAGAAATTGACGCGCTCGAAAAAACAGAAGTAGAAGAGTTCAAATTTTATAATTATGAAGAAAAGTTTAGGCCTTTAATATGGGTTGCATTAATGTTGATCGTGTTTGAGTTTTTAATGCGATTTACGCTATTTAGAAGTTTTATTTAAATGTATCAATTAGAAGAAAAAATATGGTTTTGGTTACTCCTGATACTACCCATTATGGTGGTAGTATTTCTATGGACACTCCTGTGGAAAAGAAGAGTACAAAAGAAGTTTGGGACAACGAGTGCTATAAAACGACTTAGTCCAGATCAATCGGTCTTTAAATCGGTGCTTAAACTAGGGGTTTTGTGTCTTGCTATAGGAAGTCTTGTTGTTGCTTTGGTTAATCCAAAAATTGGCACAAAACTTGAGACCATCAAACGCGAAGGTGTAGATATTGTCTTTGCAATTGACGTTTCTAAAAGTATGCTTGCAGAAGATGTAGCGCCAAATCGTTTGGAAAAATCCAAGCAGTTGGTGACTCAGATCATAAATAATTTGGCAAGTGATCGGATCGGAATTATTGCCTATGCAGGGAAAGCATTTCCTCAGCTTCCGATAACAACGGATTACGGCACCGCAAAAATGTTTTTACAAAGTATGAATACCGATATGCTATCCTCACAAGGCACGGCAATTGATGAAGCGATTCAACTGTCGCGAAATTATTTTGATGATGAAGAGCAAACCAATCGAGTGTTGGTTATCATTTCTGATGGTGAAGATCATAACGACCTCAGCGCAGAGGTTGCGGAAGCCGCTTCGGAAGAGGGAATAAAAATATATACCATTGGTGTGGGAAGTGAAAAGGGAGGACCTATACCGCTGAAAAGAAATGGCGTTGTAATGAGTTATAAAAAAGACAATAACGATGAAACAGTCATTACAAAACTCAATACAGAGACCTTAAAGTTAATTGCCTCGGAAGCCAAAGGCACCTATATTGATGGCAATACTACTGCTGCGGTTGTGGAGGAAATTCGAGACATCCTGAATACGATGGATAAAAAAGAGTTTGAGGCTAAAGAGTTTGCAGAATATAAAGACCAGTTTCAATGGTTTTTGGGAATTGGTTTATTCTTTTTAATTTTAGACATCTTGTTTTTAGAACGAAAGACAGCTTGGTTAAAACGCCTGAATTTATTTAATGAAAATTTATGAAACGTTTAAATAACATACGCAAAATTAGGAGTGCAATAAGCTACAAAGCTGTAATGCTTAGTCGATTTAGCGCTTGGACAGTATTGTTTTTTTTGACGCTATTTAGTAGTTATGCTCAAGAAGCAGATGCACAACTATCTGAATCCAATGACTATGTGTTTGAAGGCAATGCTATTGTAGACTCCGATTTTATAGAAGCTGAAAAAAAATACCGATTAGCGGTTTCCACAAAAACAAATAACGCTACTGGGTCGTTTAACTTAGGGAATGCATATTATAATTCTAAGCTCTATGACGAAGCGTTGTTTCGCCATTTGGAAGCCGTTAATAACAGCAGCTCAAAACCTGATAAACACAAAGCGTACCATAATATTGGTAATATTTTAATGCAACAAAAACAATGTAAGGAAGCGGTTTCGGCATTTAAAAACGCTTTAAGAAATGACCCAACTGATGATGAAAGTCGATATAACTTAGCCCTCGCTCAAGAATGTGCCAAAGAACAAGGAGACGGAGGCGGTGATGGCGAGGACGAGGACGAAGACAAGGATAAAGACGAGAACAAAGACGATAAAGACAATAGCGACGAGGAAAAAGATAAGGACGAAAAAAACAAAGAAAAAGGGGACGAAGACGAGAATAAAAATGAAGGAGATGACAAAGAAGATGAGGATGGAAAACCCAAAGACGATAAAGGTGATCAGAAAAACAAAGACCCTAAGGATGATAAAGGCCAGCCACAACAACAGCCTGGAAAGCTTTCTCCACAACAAGTAAAAAATTTACTTGAAGCAATGAATAATGAGGAGAAAAAGGTACAAGAAAAAATGAACGCGTCAAAAACTAAAGGGGTAAAAATCAAAACAGAAAAAGACTGGTAGAGCATGAAATTGAAAACACTTTTACTCACTTTTTTTATCTCCGGAATGCTTTCCGCTCAGGTTGTCTTTGATGCTAAGGTGAGTAAAAAACAACTGGGTATCAATGAACGACTTCGTGTTGATTTTACGATGAACAAAGACGGTGATGATTTTGAACCGCCTAGTTTCGAGAATTTTACTGTCGTTGGCGGACCTAGTCAATCCATTAGTAATTCTTGGGTAAATGGTGTGCGCTCGTTTTCAAAAAGCTATAGTTTTTATTTGACTCCAAAAAAACGCGGAAAATTTATTCTTGGGCAAGCTACCATTGAAATTAATGGAGAAACCTACAAAACGCTTCCGATAAATATAACGGTTACTGCAGCCATAGATAAACCCAAAGACCCTAACGACCCTAATTATATTGCGTCGGAAAATATTCATCTTGTTGCTGAAGTTTCAAACTCAAACCCCTATTTAAACGAAGCAATTACAGTAGTGTACAAGCTTTATGTTGCTCAAAATACCGGCGTGCGAAACTGGCGTGAGATTGACAGTCCTCGCTTTAGTGATTTTTGGAGTCAAAATATTGATGTCAAGGGGTTTGACGCTAAACAAGGTACTTATAAGGGGGAGGATTACCGTTATGTTATTCTAAGAAAAACCGTTTTATACCCTCAAAAAACAGGGAAATTAAAAATCGAAGCCTTATCTCTTGACGTGACTGTAGAGGTGCCTTCTCAAAAACGTGATATTTTTGGCAGAGCATTTACGAGTACCGTTAATAGAACGGTGTCAAGCGGTAATCGAACTATAAATGTAAAACCTCTACCCGAAACTGGCAAACCCGATAGCTTCTCTGGAGCTGTGGGAAGTTTCGGTTTTAAAATAACTAGCAATAAACAGACACTAAAAGCTACTGAAGCACTAGAATTAAAGGTTGAAGTTGCTGGAAAAGGAAACTTAAAACTGTTTCAACTTCCAAAGTTAGTGTTGCCAAGTGCCTTAGAAGTTTACGAACCAGAACATACCGAAAACGTCCAAGTAAGAGGCTCTGGAATGCAAGGTTCCATCAGCGATGCCTATACGGTAGTGCCAAATTATCAAGGAAGTTATCCAATACCTAACTTGTCTTTTTCATATTTTGATATCAAAACAAAACGCTATAAGACACTAACTTCAAAACGGCTTATCATTGAGGTCAATGAAGGACCTACAAGCGTGTCTAGCGCCAACAACAACACATCTTCAGCGGTCTCAGAAAACGTGATTGGTTCAAATCTGAAGCAGTTTAGCGGTTTCAAAACCACAACAATATTTCAACCGATTGACTCAAAGACTTTTTTTAAGTCTCCCTTATTTTGGGGGTTATTATTAGCGCCGTTTTTAATAATTCCAATCTTTATGTTTATTGTTAGAAACCGCACGATACGTGCCTTGGATGTAAGTGGAAATAAAATTCGAAAAACAAACCGATTAGCGCGAAAATATCTGAGTGAAGCTAAAAAATCGTTAGGGCAAAAAGAACAGTTTTATAATGCTCTTGAACGTGCGCTTCACAATTACTTAAAATCAAAATTACGCTTAGAAACTAGTGAATTCAACAAAGAAAAAATTGAGGAATTACTAGGGAGTAAAAAGGTAAACACTCTGACGCTCGATGTGTTTATATCGCTTTTAACAGCTTGTGAATTGGCAAGGTACACGCCGCTTTCTGTAGTGGATATGCAAAATGATTATGACAAAGCAGCTACTGTAATTAACGCCTTAGACAAACAATTGAACTCATGAAAAAATTTCTTATTTTTTGGTTGATTTATACCGTTGGTTTTTCGCAATCCAACGCCTCATTTAAACAGGCCAATGAACTTTATAATACAGGTTTTTATCAAGAAGCTATTGCGGGTTATTTCTCTATACTAGAATCCAATGCGCATTCTGCCGAACTCTATTTTAATCTTGCAAACTGTTATTATAAATTAAATGAAATTGGCCCAAGTATTTTTTACTATGAAAAAGCACTTCAGCTAGCGCCAAACGACCAAGATATTATAAACAACTTAGGGTATGCGCAAAAAATGACAATTGATGCCATTCAGGAGGTGCCTGAAAATGGGGTTTCAAAATTCATTAACAAGACGCTCAACAGCCTCAGTGTAGATGGTTGGGCGTTTCGAAGCGTTGGACTCGTGTTTCTTTTCGTTATTTTATTTTTAGGGTACTACCTGTCTCACTCCGAATCTAAAAAACGGCTGTTTTTTGTATCTAGTAGTATTGTTCTAATGGTGTTAATAACAACCTTAATTCTATTATTTAAGAAAGAGCGTTTGGATGATAAGACAAACCCCGCTATAGTTTTTGTGAAAGAAGCAGAAGTAAAAGCAGAACCAAATCTTAGATCTGAAACAGCGTTCACCCTTCACGAGGGTACAAAAGTGTTGGTAATCGAAGCTTATAACGCAGACTGGTCAAAAATTAAGTTGTCAAATGGTGAAACGGGTTGGGTTTCTAATTCTGAACTAAAAGCGCTTTAGTTTAGTATAAATTTACTTTCTTGTCTTAGTTTTTATTATATATTTACAAATATTCTTTAAATTCAATGACAATCACAAAATTACTTGCTTTAGTATTCTCTGTTTTTTTTATGTTCATCTTAGTCGCGCCAACTCTGGTTCTCCTAAATTCAAATGAAGAATTATCTTGTCTTGTCATGTCTTTGGAAGAAGAAACTGAAAAAAAAGAGATCGAAGATGTTAAAGAACTTACTGAAGTAACTTTTAACGACAACAGTCATCACAACGCTTATTTGTCTATAACAACAAAATCGTTGTCGTTTCTTTTTTTCACTAGAGCCCACGGTGAGATTCATTTAGAAAACACCTCTCCACCTCCAAAGTTTTTGTAGAATTTATTCAATGTCTACACGCAAAGAGTTTCTCTTTATAAACTTTAATTTTATACTATTATATTACTATGAAACAGTTTTTTTCAAACATAAAAGGCGATGCTTTTGGTGGCATCACTGCGGGAGTCGTCGCATTACCATTAGCATTAGCTTTTGGAGTATCTTCTGGATTAGGGCCTAGCGCTGGTTTATATGGCGCCATTTTTATTAGTTTTTTTGCAGCGCTTTTTGGCGGCACCAACACTCAAATATCAGGGCCTACTGCGCCAATGACTGCCGTTAGTATGGTCGTGATTTCTGGGATTGTCGCTGCTAACGACGGTGATTTGTCAATTGCATTGCCCGCTATTTTAACTGTGTTTTTAATTGCTGGTCTTTCTCAGATTGGATTGGGCGTTCTTGGACTCGGAAAGTATATAAAATACATTCCATATCCCGTTGTGTCTGGATTTATGACCGCAATTGGAGTGATCATTTTATTAACTCAAATTTTGCCTTCTCTAGGTTATAGCCCTAAAGAAGATTTGGAATATGTCAATCAGTTTAAGGCACAAGCAGAAGAGGTGATTCTTGAAAATATATTGAAAGATGAAGCAGGTGATGGCATCTTAGTGTTAGAGGATTTTACAGAAACGATTGATAGAGCTTCTTTAATCTCACAGGATGATATCCGAAAAGAGTCTGAAATATTAGCAACTAAAACCGCTTCAGGGACTGTTGGTGCGCTAAAGGTAATGCCGAGGGCTCTACGCAACATTAACTGGTTAGAGTTGCTACTAGCCTTGGGGACTATCTTTATTATTTATGGATTTAAACGCATCACTACTGTAGTGCCTAGTACATTGGTGGCATTGGTTGTGATGTCGGGAATAGCCATAGTATTTGGGCTGAATTATAAACCTATTGAAGAAATTCCTAGCGGACTGCCTATACTTCAGCTAGAAATTTTTACTAAATTTAAATTATCAACCATTACACCTTATATTTTCACAGGGTTTACACTTGCGTTGTTAGGGGCAATTGACTCCTTGCTCACAAGTATTGTGGCTGATAATATGACCAAGACAAAACACAACCCCAACAAAGAGCTTATCGGACAAGGTATTGGAAATAGTATTGCGTCTATTTTTGGGGGGATTCCTGGTGCAGGAGCTACCATAAGAACGGTTGTAAATATAAATTCAGGAGGAAAAACAAAGCTTTCAGGAATGATCGCGGGTGTGATGCTTTTATTTATCTTACTCGTATTAGGTCCTGTCGCATCAAAAATCCCTACCGCTGTACTCTCTGGAATTTTAATAACTGTAGGTATTGGTGTCATGGATTACAAAGGGCTTAAAGCAATCCCAGCTCTTCCAAGAGATCTTTCGCTAGGCCCAATAAAACTGAGCTCAGAAGTGTTAATAATGCTTGTTGTATTGGTCTTGTCTACCTTTTGGGATTTAATTTTTGCTGTAGGAATTGGTCTGATTATTTCTTGTTTAATGTTTATGAAAAAAATTGGTGATCTAACAACTGAGTATTCAGATGTAAAACCGTTAAAAGAAAAATCGTGGCCAGATGAAAAAGATTTTCCTGAACACCTAAAAGAATCCGTTTTTATTAAGCACATCAAAGGGCCGTTGTTTTTTGGATCAACTTCTGATTTTCAACAGCTTTACAAACAAATTCCAGAAACGGCAACAACTGTGGTTTTGCGCTTAGGACGGATGCAGTATATGGATCAATCTGGACTGTATGCGATGGAAGATATGATTCAGGACTTAAAAACCAAAAACGTAGAAGTTTTGTTTGTGAACGTCTTAAAACAACCACGCTATATGATGGAGCGTATAGATATTATTCCAGATTTTATTCCAGAGGAACATATTTATAGCAGTTTTAATGCCTGTATTAAAGGGCTATCTTAGGTGCTAATCTCATTCAGAATCTTCGGGAAACGTAAGGCTATTCGGTAGCTCTAGCGGGGTGTCCACATTTATAAAATTTGGGAATATCATCGGAGCTAACGACTTTACAGGATTGAAAAGTAGAGACGATTCAATCTCTTCATCAGAAACAAATGGAATGGTTTTGTTAAGGGTGTTAAAAATTAAAAGGAGTACACTAAGAATTAGCGCAATTTTTAGCCCTCCAAAAACCCCGCCTAGCAACTTGTTTAAAATCCCTAGGGCTGCAAAATCCGCAAGCTTAGTTAGTGCTTTACCCGCAAGAGAAATTGCCAATACAATGACCACAAATGTGATTGCAAAAGCAGTGATGTTGATTGTTTTTTCACCCCATTCAAAACGGCTTGACAAAAATTCTGCGGCATAATTACTAAAATGCACGGCTCCATAAACGCCCACTAATAGCGCGAGTAAAGAGGTAACCTCAACAAAGAAGCCTTTCGATAGGCCTTTAACGAGTCCGTAAAGAATAAGCGCACCTAATATGATATCAATAATTGCCATGGTGTTTTATATAATTGATTAAAAAAAATAACAATGAACCTCAACATAACAACTCAAATGTTTCGTTTCTATTTTAATACACCCTAAATTTACGAAATAATTATGGCTCGAGACGAAGAACTTAAAAAACGATGGGAAGACGTGGTTGAAAAACTATCTGCTCAATTTGCTGATGGCGATCCCTTAGACCTCGATGGCATCATCTATCTTATTGGTGTACAGGAGCTGGGGCAGCTTCACAGAACATTTAAAAAGGATGAAAAACTCAACTTAATGCACATTGCAATTTGTCGACTTTTAGAACCTTACGGCTACTATATGTTTGACTATTTCGACGAACAGGGTTGGCCGCATTATACCATAAAAGAAGAATTGCCGAATTTGAAAGCTGGAGAGCAAAGTATCCTTATGAAGGATGCCATTGTAAACTATTTTATTGAGGCGGAGTTTATTAGTTAAGTTTTCTTAAATTTGGCCATTATTTAATTTTATCATGATAGAGAAGATCCATAAATTCATAGAAGAAGCAGACGCTTTTTCGACACAATCTTTAGACGAACTAGAAATTTTTCGAATTAAGTTTCTTGGAAAAAAGGGGCTTTTAACAGATTTATTTGCCCGCTTTAAAGACGTTCCCAATGAACAAAAAAAGGACTTTGGACAAGCGATAAATAAACTAAAAAGCGTCGCTCAAGACAAAGTGAATTCCATAAAAGCATCCCTAGAAAACACCTCTAGTGAAACTGCTTTTTTTGGCGATTTGACTCGTCCTGGTGAGCCTTTCAATATTGGCGCTAGACATCCCATTTCATTGGTAAAAAATCAAATTACAGATATCTTTTCAAGAATTGGATTCAACGTAAGTGAAGGCCCTGAAATTGAAGATGACTGGCATAATTTTACTGCACTTAACTTACCAGAACATCATCCTGCAAGAGACATGCAAGACACGTTCTTTATTCAAACAGATCCTGATATTTTATTACGCACACACACCAGTTCTGTGCAAGTGCGCTATATGGAAAACAACCAACCTCCTATTCGAACAATTTCTCCAGGACGAGTCTATCGAAATGAAGCGATTTCGGCGCGTTCACATTGTTTTTTCCACCAAGTAGAAGGCTTATATATTGACAAAAACGTGAGCTTTGCTGATCTGAAGCAAACCCTGCAATATTTTACAACAGAGCTTTTTGGAAAATCAAAAATCAGGCTTCGTCCATCATACTTTCCATTTACAGAGCCAAGTGCTGAGGTGGATGTATATTGGGGTTTAGAAACCGAAACGGACTACAAAATGACCAAAGGAACCGGCTGGTTAGAAATTATGGGGTGTGGAATGGTGGATCCTAATGTTCTTGAAAACTGTGGAATCGATTCTAAAGAATACTCTGGTTTTGCTTTTGGTATGGGAATTGATAGAATTGCATTGTTATTACACCAAATTAGTGATATCCGATTATTAAGTGAAAACAATGTGCGCTTTTTAGAACAATTTAAAAGCCACTTATAATACCCCATGTTATGAAGGCTGTCTTTTTTAAACTTGTTTTTATTGTGCTTGTTCAATGGACAGCGGCAAGTCAAAATACGGAGTTGACACCAACCAAAACAAGTCCATTAGATAGTGTTCCTTCAGAAGATTTAAAACAAAAAACACTAGATGTTAGTGGAGATTCTAATGAGTTAAGCCTTTTGTTTATAGGAGATTTTATGGGGCATTTAGATCAAATAAATGCCGCTTACGATAAAGTGTCTGGAAACTACAATTATGACTCTACTTTTAGAAAAATCACACCTATTCTTAGTGATGCTGACGTCACTATTGGAAACCTAGAGGTAACATTGGGTGTCACGCCTTACTCTGGTTACCCACAATTTAGTTCGCCTCCAGCCTATGCTGCAGCCATCAAAAAATCGGGAGTTGATGTGTTGGTTACTGCAAACAATCACTCTTGCGATAAGCGGAAAAAAGGCGTTGAAAAAACCATAGCAATTCTGGACTCTTTAAATATTGGTCATACAGGAACGTTTATAAACACAGAAAGTAAACAAACTAGCCCTGCATATGTCATTGAAAAGAACAACCTTAGAATTGCCATTATTAATTATACTTATGGCACAAACAGCATTCCTCCAAGCAGTCCAAACATCGTAAATTATTTAGAAAAAGAGCGTGTTTCCAAAGATGTTGATGCCGTGAATACTTTAATAAAACCCGATCAAATTATTGCTTTTGTACACTGGGGTGACCAATATAAAGACCTTCCAAACACCACACAAAAAGAATGGTTTGAGTATTTTAAATCGCTTGGTGTTAATATCGTTATTGGAGCGCATCCCCATGTACTTCAGCCAATGGAGTGGCGCTCAAAAACAGCGCTCAACAGCGCATCCCTAGTCGTGTACTCCTTAGGAAATTTTGTCTCGCACCAACGCACGTTTCCTCGAGATGGTGGAGCGGTTTTAAAATTGGCTCTTAAAAAATCTGGTGAGGGTGTTGAAATTAAATCTGTAGGTTATCATTTGATCTGGGTTCACGAATTTCTTGTAGAAAATAATAAACATTATGATGTTTTATCTGTAAAAGATTTTGAAGCAACGCCTGATTATTTTTCAAAAAAAGAAGATTATGACAAGCTGATTCGATTTTCTACGCACGCCCGTAAACTCCTTTTAGAGCATAATATAAACATTGAAGAATACTAATTATTTTGAAAAAGGACATCCACATTCCCGAAGTAAAAGATGTTTATATTGCTGTGGTTCATGAATACAACGAAACCTATAAGGTTTATGACTGGAACGCCTATATAATCAACGATAAATCAGTGGCTTTAGATCTGGTTATTATTGTAACCAAAGGCTATTCCGAAGCTAAAAAAACAGCGACGTTTAGAAAAAAAATTGATGTACTTCCTGCGAAAAGTTTTGCAAAAATTGAAATGCTTCTAGAAAATGTTTTATCTATAAACAATCGTTTTAATGTCTCTTTTTTTGAAGACAATACCTTGTTTGAAAAATCCTTTGAATTTAGAAAAAACACAATTAATGAAAAGGCACTTCAAAATATCCCGCTTATAAATATAAAAGGGGTTTTAAAATCTTAATTCTAACTTAATTTCTCTGTTAGTTTTTTAAACGCATTTTTTGCGTTTTTGTTCAAATACAAAATTTCATAAACCGTGTCTATAATCGGTGTTTGAGCAGGTGTTTCTTTTGCTTGATTAATTTGATAGGCGCTTTTTGTAGCATAATACCCTTCAGCAATCATGCTCATTTCCATTTGCGCAGATTTTACAGTATAGCCTTTCCCTACCATGTTTCCAAACATTCTGTTTCTTGAAAATAAGGAATAGCAAGTCACTAATAGATCGCCTAAATAAACCGTCTCATTAATATTACGTTTCATTTTATGCGCTTTTTTGATGAATCGTTTCATTTCGCGTGTGGCGTTGCTCATTAAAACACTTTGAAAATTATCACCATAGCCTAGACCATGTGCTATTCCTGCGGCAATGGCGTAAATATTTTTAAGCATGGCTGCATATTCGGCGCCTATAACATCATCGTTTGTGCTCGTTTTTATGTAGTTGCTTGAAAACTGCTCTGCAATCTCTTTTGCAATGTCAAGGTCTGCACAAGCTATCGTAATGTAAGACAAACGCTCTAGAGCGACTTCTTCGGCGTGGCAAGGCCCCGCTAATACAACGCTGTTTTTGGAGTCAATAGCATAGTTTTGATGGAAATGCTCAGCAACCAATAATCCGGATTCTGGAATAATTCCCTTTACTGCGGACATAATTATTTTAGAAGAAATGTCTATGGTTAGTTTTTGAAGCTCGCTTTCGATGAACGCAGAGGGAATTGCAAAAATTAATACATCTGCATCATCCGCTATTTTATTAATGTCACTATCAATTTGAAGCTGGTTAATATTAAATTCTACAGAGCTCAAATAATAAGGATTGTGTTCTTCCGAAACAATATGATCAATCGTGTGTTGTTTACGAACATACCAACCTACTTGGTCTGAGTTTTCACAAAGCATTTTAACAATTGCTGTCGCCCAACTTCCACTACCAAAAACCGCGTATTTTAATTCTGAAGACATTTAGATCTTGTTTTAGCGTTCAAAAGTACTAAAAATAATACGTTGAAAGTTGTTATGATAAAAGGCTTACTTAAATTTATTTTCAATTATCTCCAAAAACCGAGCTTCTATATCCTCTTGTCCTTCCCAGTTATTGTAGTCAGGTTTGATGATCGTGTTTAACATTTCATTGGCCTCTTCAAAGGAGCCCAAAGTGCTTAATTGAGATAAAACGCGGTCATAGTCCTCTGTACTGTTTTCAAATAAACTTTTAACAAAGGCCAATCGGTCGTTAAGCCCTACTTGAAATCCCTGCGTTTTTAATTGATCACTTAAAGACGGCGTTGAGTGTTCAATCTCTACGGCTTCGAAAATCGGAAGCTGGGAATAACTTGGAGATAGCTCGTTTAGGTCGTGTTCAATCGCTTCTGGAGGGTCGTTAATAGCATCTATTATAGCGTCTACTTCAGCCGTTTCTTCTGGCATTTGAGCAACAATATCTTTAATTTTTTCGATTGCAGGTTCCATAATAGATTCGGTGTCCTCGGCGTCAATATTTACAAACGTTTTATCTGCAACTTCAACCGAATCCGTAACCGTATTGTTAAACGCACCGTCGAGAGCGTTAAAAAAAGACGCATCTAATCCTGTCGATTCAGGTAATTCCCCGTCATGGTTGTTTTCTATAAACTTCAGAATCGTGATTTTTTGATACAAGAGCGCTATTTCGGCTTGCATTTTCTCTAGATCTTCTTTTCCTGTAAGTTTAAGAATTCTATGGGCGATACTTATTAACTCCGATTCTAATTTTTTTTTCATTGTAGTGTATTAGCTATTTTATATTCGTTTTAAAACGTCTGTAAACTCTTTATTAATGGCTTTTTATAACTTTTAAATTTATACTTTTGATTTTTAATAAATTTATACCACCTTTATAAAAACGAATATAAATTTCGTTTGGTGTTAAAATTACAAAATGTTTCTCGAAAATACAGTAAACCCTAAAGAACAATTTGGTTGGATCGAAGTCATCTGTGGATCGATGTTTTCAGGAAAAACCGAAGAATTAATTCGCCGATTAAAACGCGCGCAATTTGCTAAGCAAAAGGTTGAGATTTTTAAACCTGCAATTGACGTACGCTATGACGATGAAATGGTCGTGTCTCATGATGCCAATGAAATTCGTTCAACTCCGGTGCCTTCTGCTTCAAACATTCCGTTATTAGCCGATGGTTGTGATGTAGTTGGTATTGATGAAGCTCAGTTTTTTGATGATGAAATTGTCAATGTCTGTAACGCTCTTGCTAATAAAGGGGTTCGTGTAATTGTCGCAGGTTTAGATATGGATTTTAAAGGGAATCCCTTTGGACCAATGCCTAATTTGATGGCTACCGCTGAATATGTTACCAAAGTGCACGCTGTCTGTACACATACAGGAAACTTAGCCCAATACAGTCACCGGAAATCAAAAAATGATAACCTTGTTCTTTTGGGTGAAGTTGATGAGTATGAACCGCTCAGTCGTGCCGCCTATTATAAAGCGCTCACAAAAGAAAAAGTGAAAGCTATTGATGTTGAAAACCCTATTGATGTTGGAGCGCACAAAAAGAATTCGAATGCCTAAAGCCTCCGAAACTTCTTTAGAAATTAACTTAGCGTCTTTAAGACATAATTTTGAGTACCTAAAATCAAAACTCCAAAAAAACACCCTTTTTCTGGCGGTAGTAAAAGCATTTGCCTACGGAAGTAATGCCGCTATTATTGCTAAAACACTTCAGGGAATAGGGGTCGATTACTTTGCTGTAGCTTATATAAGCGAGGGAATTGCGCTAAGAAAAGCAGGCATCAAAACGCCTATTTTAGTGCTTCACCCTCAACTAAACAACCTGAGTTTAGCAATAGAACACTGTTTAGAACCCAGCTTATACACCTTAAAAATATTAAAGGAATTTGAGCGCGTTGCTCAAAAACTCAATCAAAAAAACTATCCCATACACCTAAAATTTAATACTGGTTTAAACCGTTTGGGATTTGAACCTAGCGAGCTCGACTTGGTAGCAGAACAGTTTTCAAAAACAACAGCATTGAAAGTCAAGTCTGTGTTTTCTCATTTAGCCGCTAGTGAAGATTCAGAAGAAAAAGAATTTACTTTAAACCAAATAAAACTATACAAATCACTTTCAGCAACCCTTATTGAAAAATTAGGATATTCCGTGATACGGCACTTGTGTAATACGTCCGGAGTGCTCAACTACCCTGATGCACACTTCGATATGGTGCGTTGTGGCATAGGCTTGTATGGCTACAGCAATTCGGCTGCTGAAGCTAAAAACTTCAAGCCTATAGCAGCCTTAAAATCTGTAATCTCACAAATACACCGTGTGTCAGAAGGCAACAGTGTGGGTTATAACCGTGGTTTTATTAGCTCTCAAAACTCAAGAATTGCAACACTTCCAATTGGACATGCAGACGGAATTGGACGGCATTTTGGTCATGGCGTAGGGCACGTATCCGTTCGGAATAAAAAAGCCCCTATTGTTGGAAATGTATGTATGGACATGATTATGGTAGATGTAACGGATATTGATTGTGAAGAAGGAGACGAAGTGACGTTGTTTGGTCCAAAATTCTCCGCAGAGATATCCGCGGAGACTGCCAATACCATTTCTTATGAATTAATCACAGGCATCTCTCAGCGTGTAAAGCGTGAAATTGTGGATTATTAGGGATTTACTAAAAAAATAGGTGTTTTTAACGAAATTCATAAAGCGAACGAATCTATTCGTCTTTTTTTATTTTACCTGTTTTATTATCGGTTTATTTATTAATTTTAACGCTTTAATTAAAGATCTAAAAGAATGAAAGTTGCAGTTGTAGGCGCTACCGGGATGGTAGGAACCGTTATGTTAAAATTACTTGAAGAACGTCAGTTTCCAGTTACGGAGCTTATTCCCGTTGCTTCTGAGCGCAGTGTTGGTAAAAAAGTACCCTATAAAGGTGTTGACTATAGCATCGTTGGGCTAGCAACAGCAGTTGAAATGAAGGCCGATATTGCCATATTTTCTGCCGGCGGAGACACCTCATTAAAGTGGGCGCCAAAATTTGCTGAAGCTGGGACAGTTGTTATTGATAATTCATCTGCGTGGCGTATGGATCCCACCAAAAAATTAGTCGTTCCAGAAATTAATGCATCTGAGTTAACTTCTGAAGATAAAATTATAGCAAACCCAAACTGTTCTACAATTCAGTTGGTAATGGCGCTATCACCACTACATGATAAATATAAAATGAGGCGTGTGGTTATTTCTACATACCAATCGGTTTCTGGAACAGGTGTGAAAGCGGTTCAACAGTTAGAAAACGAAATCAAAGGCATTAAAGGCGACATGGCGTATCCTTATCCTATAGGAAGAAATGCTTTGCCACATTGTGATGTTTTCCTTGAAAACGGCTATACTAAAGAAGAAATGAAACTGGCAAAAGAACCGCAAAAAATACTAAATGATACGTCGTTTGCGATTACAGCAACTGCGGTTAGAATCCCTACAGCAGGTGGGCATTCTGAGTCTGTAAACGTTCAGTTTGAAACTGATTTCGACCTTCAAGAAGTACGTGCTATACTAAGTCAATCTGACGGGGTTACCGTACAAGATAACACCGATACAAATACCTACCCAATGCCAATCTATGCGCACGGAAAAGATGATGTTTTTGTAGGTCGTATCCGTAGAGATGAAAGTCAGCCAAACACGTTAAATATCTGGATTGTTTCTGACAACTTACGCAAAGGAGCGGCAACCAATGCCATTCAAATTGCCGAATATTTGGTGGCTAATATTTTATAATTTCCATAAATGCTCTCTATAACTGATGTCTCTTTTCGGTACAATGAGCGCGTTGTGTTAAATAGCATTTCTGTTGTTGTGAATAGCGGCGACTGTTTGGCTATTGTTGGAGAGAGTGGCTCTGGTAAAAGCACCCTTCTAAAGCTTATTTTTGGTCAAATGGATGTTGATCATGGTACCATTTCTTGGAACAATCAACCCATATTAGGGCCTAAAAACAAACTTGTTGTTGGGCACGATTTTATGAAATATGTAGCGCAGGAGTTTGATTTGATGCCCTACACCAGTGTTGCTGAAAACATCGGAGACCACCTTTCAAATTTTTATCCCGAAGAAAAAAAAGAACGTGTAGCAGAGCTTATTAAAGTTGTTGAACTAGAGGGGTTTGAACACACAAAAGTACAGTTTCTAAGTGGTGGACAAAAGCAGCGTGTAGCCTTGGCAAGGGCAATTGCAAAACGGCCTGAGATTATTCTTTTAGACGAGCCTTTTAGTCATATAGATAACTTTAAAAAACAATCCTTAAGGCGCAACCTTTTTGACTATTTGAAAGCCAACAATATTGCGTGTGTATTGGCAACGCATGACAAAGATGATGTGCTTCCCTTTGCAGATCAAATGATGGTACTCCATAACGGAGCTATACTAGCAACAGACCACCCGAGCATCATTTATTCAAACCCAAAATATCCTCTTATTGCTGCTTTTTTTAATGAATATAGCAAGATCGATGGTGTATTTTATTATGCACATCAAATTTCTCTAGTAGACGATAGCGCAATCAAGGCTGTAGTTAAACGTAGTTTTTATAAAGGGCATTACTTTTTAATTGAAGCAGACCTTAACGGAACTAATGTGTGTTTTACAAATGACTCCGCTTTAAAGGAAAATACCGTAGTTTCATTAAATTTATGCCATTAAATTTCATTTTAATTGATTTATTTTTCATTTTTTTTATCTTGTTTGGTTTAATCAATTTAAAATATTAAATTGTAGGTTTATGTCTAATTTAAATCTTTAAACTATGCCTTTCTTCTTCATTCCTTTTATTGTCTTTGGGTTAATTATTTTATTTGCCTCCTTTTTCACGGTCAAACAACAAACCGCCGCTGTTATTGAGCGTTTTGGAAAATTCCAAAGCATTCGTCAGTCTGGACTCCATTTAAAAATTCCTTTAATCGATCGTATTTCAGGTCGTTTAAGCTTAAAAATCCAACAATTAGACGTTTTAATTGAAACAAAAACATTGGATGATGTATTTGTGCGTCTAAAGGTTTCTGTTCAATTTAAAGTGATTAAACTAAAGGTTTATGATGCCTTTTATAAGCTAGATTATCCGCATGACCAAATCACGTCTTATGTGTTTGATGTGGTAAGGGCTGAAGTGCCAAAAATGAAACTTGATGATGTTTTTGTCAAAAAAGATGACATTGCAATTGCTGTCAAATCAGAGTTGAACCAAGCCATGATGGATTATGGTTATGACATTATAAAAACACTAGTAACCGATATTGATCCAGATGCTCAAGTAAAGGAAGCAATGAATCGAATTAATGCTTCTGAGCGTGAAAAAATCGCCGCTCAATTTGAAGGTGATGCTGCACGTATTTTGATTGTAGAAAAAGCAAAGGCAGAAGCAGAAAGTAAACGTCTTCAGGGACAGGGTATTGCCGATCAGCGTCGTGAAATTGCACGCGGTCTTGAAGAATCTGTAGAAGTCCTAAATAAAGTGGGAATCAACTCTCAAGAAGCATCTGCGCTGATTGTGGTGACGCAGCATTATGATACACTTCAATCTATTGGACAAGAGACAAACAGTAACCTTATATTGTTACCGAACTCTCCACAAGCAGGTAGTACCATGCTGAACGATATGGTCGCTAGCTTTACCGCGAGCAACCAGATTGGAGAAGCTATGAAAAATAATCCTAAAAAAGGATTACCTAAAAAATAAGATTCTTTAAAATTCTATAAAACGCCTATAAGATTCAAATTTTATAGGCGTTTTTTGTTGCTAATAGATCTGCTTTTATAGCGCTCGTAAATTACCTCTTAAATGTGCTGTGCTTCTCCGCTTAGTAAAGCATTAGCATCCGCTTTTGCAGTCTCTAAAAAGTCCGCTATTTGATCGGTTTTTTGTTGACCATTTTCTAGCATCACCTTTAAAACAAGTACAGCTGCAATACGTGTGCCTACTTTTTTAGCAGCAGTATTAAACAAAGGTTCTAAATCATCATAAGACACCGCTTTGGCTAATAAAAGAATTTCTGCTTTTACTTTTTGCTGTTTCTCTTCAGGCAAATTCGTGTATTTTTTTCCAAGCTGCTTGATAACATCGATTGGTTTTCTTTGAGACTGTTTCGACGGCTTTGAAGTGGATTGATTTTGAGCTTGTTTAGGGGCTTGTTTTGCCCATGTATCGCGTAAACCTACCGTCTTGTTAAACACTAAGTTCGTTTCAGTGCTGTCTTTATCTAGGTTGAAATATCCTATACGTTGAAATTGAAATTGTTGACCAACAGTTGCGTTTTTGATGTGTGGTTCCATAAACGCTTTTTTTACTTTTAAAGATTCAGGGTTGACGAACGTCATGAAGTTTTCAGTTTGATTGTCCGGATCTTCATGGGAAAATAAACGGTCATATTCTCGAACCTCAACTTCGATGGCGTGAGTAATTGACACCCAATGTAACGTTCCTTTCACTTTTCTATGGCTTTCAGGAGTTCCGCTGCCGCTTAAACTCTTTGGATCATAGCTACAGTGAATTTCAGAAATTACTCCATTTGCATCTTTTACAACGCTTTCTCCTTTAATAATAAAGGCGTTTTTAAGCCGCACTTCTTTGCCTAGGGAAAGTCTAAAATATTTGCTATTGGCTTCTTCCATGAAGTCTTCACGCTCAATAAAAAGTGTTCTTGAAAATGGAACCGTGTGCGTACCTGCATTTTCTTCTTCAGGATTGTTATCTGCCTCAAGCCACTCTCTTTGTTCTTCAGGATAGTTTTGAATAACCAATTTTATGGGATCTAATACAGCCATAATTCGAGCTGCCTTTTTATTAAGGTCTTCACGCACACAAAACTCTAAAAGAGAGACATCGATTATATTATCACGTTTTGCAACACCCACTTTATCTATAAAATTACGAATAGATGTTGGTGTATAGCCGCGTCGTCTTAAGCCTGAAATTGTAGGCATTCGAGGGTCGTCCCAACCGCTCACAATATTGTCTTCTACAAGTTTTAATAACTTTCGCTTACTCATAATTGTGTAGCTTAAGTTTAAGCGTGCAAATTCTCGTTGTTTCGGGATTAAAGGCAGTGCATTGTTATTATAATTAGATACGATGTTTTTAAACCAATCGTATAAATCTCTATGGGGTTTAAACTCTAAAGAGCATAAAGAGTGTGAAACTTGTTCTAAATAATCGCTTTCTCCGTGTGTCCAATCATACATTGGATATACGCACCACGTGGATCCTGTTCGGTGGTGATCAGCGTGTAATATGCGATACATTAAGGGGTCGCGCATCAGCATATTCACATGCTTCATGTCTATTTTTGCTCTTAACACATGGGTTCCCGCTTCAAATTCACCCTTTTTCATTTGACTGAAAAGTGTTAAATTTTCTTCAACAGAGCGGTTTCTAAAGGGACCGTCTTCTCCGGGTTGTGTTGGAGTTCCTTTTTGAATCGCCATAGCTTCACTCGATTGTGAATCTACATAGGCTTTGCCTTCTTTTATCATCTTTACAGCCCAGTCGTGCAGTTGCTCAAAATAGTCGGAGGAATATAACTCTTTATCCCATTTGTAACCCAACCAGGAAACGTCTTCTTTAATCGCATCAACATATTCCTGATCCTCTTTTGCTGGATTAGTGTCATCAAAACGCAAATTAACAGGTGCGTTATACCGTTCACCTAAACCAAAACTAATTCCTATGGCTTTGGTGTGACCTATATGAAGGTAACCATTGGGTTCTGGAGGAAATCTAAAGCGTAGTTTGTGTTGTGGCAAGCCATTTTTTAAATCTTCTTCGACTATTTGCTCTAAAAAGTTGAGCGGTTTGTGAGTATCTGACATAATAAAACGTATTTCTTGAATAAATACAGGGCAAAATTAATCAAATAAAAAGTTTATAGATATATCTTCAGTATAATTATTATTTTTATCGAAATAAAAAAAGCAAAATGGGAGTCATTAAGGTAGAAAATATTAGAGTGTATGCGTATCATGGCTGTTTGGCTGAGGAGACCATCATTGGAAGTGATTATAGAGTTGATGTAAGTGTAGAGGCTGATTTGGAAAAATCATCGCTATCAGACGCTTTAAACGACACGGTTGACTATGTCACCTTAAATGCTATAGTGGTAGAGGAAATGCGTGTTCCAGCAAAATTGCTAGAAGCGGTTGCTAAACGAATTATTAATAAGGTATTTAAAAAATGTACGACGGTAACTTCTGTGTCAATTTCGGTTTCAAAAATTAATCCACCAATAGGCGGAGATGTAGAAAAAGTAACTATTATTCTAAATGAATCGCGCTAAGGAATTTTATAGTAACTAAATTATTTTAAGCGTTTCTTTTTAGTCGATTCTTTTCTTTTATCTTGTGTAACGTTTAAATTTGCTTAAATTTGCGTTCAATTTTGGCGTCTTGGCCGAGTGGCTAGGCAGAGGTCTGCAAAACCTTCTACAGCGGTTCGAATCCGCTAGACGCCTCTGAAGTTAAAAGCCACAACCAAACAGTTGTGGTTTTTTTTATTCCTTAAAGTCTTCGATAATCGTTTGAGGATTTAATTGATCTTTAGGTAAAAACCCTTTTGTGATCAAGGTCAACCCGCAAATAATTAAAATAAGCCCTAGAATTTTTTTTATTTTTAAAACGATTACGGTTGTTAATTGCTTTTTTAGTTGTTTTGCTAACCCTATTTTTAATAGATCTGTTAGAAAATACGTTAGAATTAAAAAACCAAAAAACACCAAAAAACGATTCGGGTCGTTTTCTAAATTTGGTCCTGTAACCACAATAAGACCAAGCCAAAAAATTAATACGCCTATATTGATAACATTTAATAAAAACCCTTTTACAAATAGCTGTATATAATTCACCTTTAAAGGAGTTGTTTCCTGATCTTGAAGTTCTGCTTGTTTTGGTTTTTTAAAAAAAATAATAAGCCCATAAACAGCTAAAATCGTTCCTCCAAAGACGTAAAGACCAGGTTGATTGCTTAAGTTTTCTAAGAGCTGAAAACTACTAAAATAAGCTAATCCAATAAAGATTATGTCGGCAACAATTACACCAATATCAAAAACCACTGCTGCTCGAAAGCCTTTTGTAATACTGGTTTCAATCAATACAAAAAAAACAGGCCCAATCATAAAGGCTAAGAAAAAGCCTAGCGGGATCGCTGCTTGAATATCGTCTATCATCGTACTTTGAATTTAAAAAGACTACCGTTAATCTTCATAACTAATTGTGCCGCCAATCATACTGGTTTGCTTTGTTTTCTTTGGTTTTCCTCGTACAATTAGGTTTCCACCTGCAATTATGTTTACCTCTAAAAATTCAGTTGTATTTAAATCCGCTTCTCCGCCTGCTTTTATTTTTATTTTGGAGTTCATTGCTATCAATTTTCCTGCTTCATAAACGCCCCCTGTACTAATGTATATATTTTGGGATTGCGTACTACCACTCGCTTTAATAATTCCTCCAGTTACACTTTTAATCGACAATAGTTTTGTGTCTGTGATAAGTGCTATTTCCGCGCCTTCCTGAGTTTTAAGTTCCAGCTCATATTGTTTAAATACAGATTCTGAAAATACCTTTGTGCCTTCATTCGCATCAATAGTGTTTATTTTAGTATAGTAAAGTTTAACAAATGTTTTATCACCATTAAAAGTGTTATTAAATTTCATTTTAATTTTAAGAAGATTGTTTTTTTGAATTATAGAAACATCCGAAGCATCTTCTCCAGTAATTTCTATTTTGTTTTCTGTGGATTTAATAAGCTCTACGTTTATAAGATCGAAAACTTTAAGTTCAGAAAATTCCCCTATAGATTTACTAATTGGTGTTTGTGCTCCTATTAAAAAGCTAGAAAATAGTATAAATAAAATATATGGTTTCATTGTGTAAATGTTTAAGTGTATTTTACGATAATATAAAGTCTAAATGTTTTTTTACTAAATCCGCTTGTTTGACTTTGACCTCAACTTCATCGCCTAATTGGTATTTTGTTTTGGTTCTTTCTCCAATTAATGCAAATTCTTCAGTATCAAATCTATAGAAATCACCTTTTATATCTCTTATTCGTACCATGCCTTCGCATTTGTTTTCTATAATTTCAACATACATTCCCCATTCTGTAACTCCTGAAATAACACCTAAAAAAATATCATTTTTATGGTCTTGCATGTATTTAACCTGCATATATTTTATAGAATCACGTTCAGCTTTCGTGGCAAGATATTCCATATTTGAAGCATGTTTACACTTTTCTTCATACATAGCTTCATTTGTTGATTTATTGTTTTCTAAATAATAGTGTAACAAACGGTGTGCCATAACGTCTGGGTAGCGTCGTATAGGAGATGTAAAATGACTATAATAATCAAAAGCAAGTCCGTAATGTCCTATATTTTTAGTTGTATATGCTGCTTTACTCATACAACGAATTGTTAGAGTATCTACTAAATTCTGCTCTTTAGTTCCCTTTACATTTTTTAGAAGGGTATTTAATGATTGAGTTGTGGTTTCTCTACTTTTAAAATTAAGTTGATGTCCAAATTGAGAAACAATTCTTTGAAGTCCAGCTAATTTCTGATCATCTGGTTCGTCATGAGTTCTGTAGATAAACGTTTTTTGAGGGGTTTGTTTTCCAATAAATTCTGATACTTTTCTATTTGCTAATAACATAAACTCTTCTATAAGTTTATTAGCGTCTTTAGATGTTTTAAAAAATACTCCAACTGGGTTGTTAGTGTCGTCAAGATTAAATTTAACCTCAGCTTTATCAAAGGAAATAGCACCATCTTTCATGCGTTTTTTTCGCATAATTTTTGCTAATTCATTTAATTTTAAAATTGCATCTTTAATTCTTTTATCTGCTTTATATGTCTTTCCCGTAATAGCTATTTCATCTGGAATACTACAGTCTTCTGTTTCTATAATATGCTGTGCTTCTTCATAAGCAAAGCGTGCATCACTATAGGTAACTGTTCTTCCAAACCACTGGTTTTCTATGCCTGCTCTTTTATTAATTTCAAAAACCGCAGAAAAAGTATATTTTTCTTCTAATGGTCTTAACGAACATGCATTATTAGATAAAACTTCAGGCAACATAGGCACTACTCTATCCACTAAATATACTGAAGTTGCACGTTCGTAAGCTTCATCATCTAAAATAGTTCCTTCTTGTACGTAATGGGACACATCAGCGATATGAATACCTATTTCATAGTTTCCGTTGTCAAGAACTTTAAAGGATAGTGCATCATCAAAATCTTTAGCATCTTTTGGATCGATTGTAAACGTAAGAGTCGTTCTCATATCTCTACGTTTTGCAATTTCTCCTTCGGTTATTGAAGTGTCTATGTTGTTTGCAAAAGTTTCTACTTCTTGGGGAAATTCATAAGGTAAACCATATTCTGCTAGTATGGAATGAATTTCTGTATTATGATCTCCAGGCTTTCCTAATATTTTTAATATGGTTCCATTTGGACAATCTGCTTTATCTGGCCATTCTTCTAAGCTAACAAGAACTTTATCACCATCTTCTGCTTTTAATGTTTTGGATAATGGTACAAAAACATCAACGGGCATTTTATTGCTATCAGGAACAACAAAAGCAAATTTTTCATTGAGCTGTACAATTCCTACATATTCAGATCGTGCTCTTTCTAATATTTGTGTGATTTCACCCTCTTGTTTACCGTTTTTTTTCCGTTTATAAATGTATAATTCTACGGTATCGCCATGTAAGGCTTTATTCATATTATTAGACGCTATAAAAATATCGTCTTCAAAATCTTCACTAATAATATAAGCATTCCCTCGTGAAGCCATATCTACGGTTCCTGTAAAATACTCATTAGAAGTAAGTATTTGAAATTTTCCACGTTCTACTTCTTCTATTTCTTTTTGTCCTGCAAGTTTGTGTAGATTTTTTATAATTTGGTTTCGACTACTAGCATCATTAACTTTTAGTTTAGCTGCAATCTGCTTATGATTGAATGTTTGTTTTCTATCTGATTTTAATATCGTTAATATACTTTGACTGTAATTTTTAACTGATTGTTTATTGTTCTTTCTTCTTTTCATTTAACATATGTAATTAAGCAAAGCTACCATTTTAATTCAATCAAGAGTTAACTCTGTTTCAACTTTATCCACATTTAATATAATTATAATTATTTTTATTTAATTTTTAAAAAACTAATGGGTATTATTATAGTCTGTGAATAGCTACTATAACTTTTTTTAAAAGTACTAGTTTTTAGTTATATCTACATTTAATAAACAATTAATAAACAGCTTAAAACTATCTAAATATATAATAATCATATATTTAGATGTATTTTATAACCACTGTTAATAACAGAACTTAACATATAATAACTCATAACTATTTCTATTATTTTTGTTTATAAGCTAATTATCTATATTTATAAGTACTCAATTAAAAAAGATAACTTAATTAGTTTAATAATTTAAATTATCCCATTGATAAAATAAATTGAAATTTAAAAATTTAGTTTTCATAATCGTTCACTAATTATTAACAACTAATTAAAAAGGCTATTAACAAATTAAATTAGATAACACTCTTTTTTGTAAATTTACTAATATTATAAATTATACCAAATGAACATCTCAATAGGAAACGATCACGCAGGAACAGATTATAAATTTAAAATAGTAGAGTACCTTAAATCTAAAAATATAGAAGTTACAAATCATGGAACAAATACTGATTCTAGTGTTGATTATCCAGATTTTGTACATCCTGTTGCAAAAGATGTAGAGTCCCAAAAATCAACTTACGGTATTCTTATTTGTGGTACTGCAAATGGTGTTGCAATGACAGCAAATAAGTATTCATCAATTCGTGCTGGGATATGTTGGACAAATGAAATAGTGTCTTTAATACGCCAACATAACAATGCTAATATTCTTTGTATTCCTGCACGTTTTACAGAAATAGAGGAAGTTTTAGAAATGATAGATACCTTTTTAAATACAGAATTTGAAGGGGGTCGACATCAAAATAGAATTAATAAAATTCAAATTTGCTAACGTATAATGGGGCATTCTCATAAGCATAGTTACGACCATAAAGGTCGCAACCTTCTTATCTCTATTTTATTAAATAGTGTTATTACGCTTGCCCAAATTATAGGAGGTTTTCTCTCAGGAAGTCTTGCTCTTTTAAGCGATGCTTTACATAACTTTACAGATGTATTATCTCTTATTATCTCCTATGTTGCTACAGGATTTTCTAAGAAAAAAGCAACTCTTTCTAAAACATTTGGATATAAACGTGCTGAAATTATAGCAGCGTTTATAAATGCTTCATCCTTAATTATTATTGCAATATATTTAATGTTTGAAGCAGTAATACGCTTTTTTAACCCCCAAACTATAGATCCAAATCTTGTTATAGGGCTTTCAATCTTAGGGATTATTTTTAATGGTATAAGTGTTTTATTATTAAAAAAAGACAGTATAGATAATATAAATATTCGCTCTGCATATCTTCATTTATTAACAGATATGCTCGCAAGTATAGCAGTTTTAATAGGTGGTCTTTTAATGCGGTTTTATCAGCTTTACTGGGTAGATGCTGCACTCACAATCGCTATTGCATTATATCTTATTATTGTAGGTTATAGTTTACTCAAATCTGCTTTTCATATTCTTATGTTATTCACTCCAAAACACATTAAAGTTGAAGATATTGTAGAAGAAGTGAATAAGTTAGATCAGATAAATAACATTCATCACATTCATGTGTGGCAATTAAATGAAACAGAAATTCATTTAGAAGCACATATTGATTTTAATGTCGACTTAAAGTTTTCAGAATTTCACACAATTCTCAAAACATTAGAAACTACCCTTTTCAAAAAATTTAAAATTAACCACTTTAATATCCAACCAGAGTTTGGGAATTCAGATCCCAAAACTCTAATTATTCAAGATTAAATTATGCTAGACATCACAACCAAAACGTTCAATCAATTGTCTTTAAATGAACTGTATTATGTATTACAATTAAGAAGTGAAGTTTTTGTGGTGGAGCAAGATTGTGTTTACCAAGATGTTGACGGTAAGGACCATAAAGCGCTTCATGTTATCGGAAAAAAAGATGACACTATTATCGCTTACACGCGTATTTTTAAACCCGGCGATTATTTCAAAGAAGCAAGTATAGGACGTGTCGTTGTATCACAAAAAGAGCGCCATTTAAAGTATGGTCATCAGCTTATGAAAGCTTCAATACTTGCAACTGAAGACGCTTTCGGAATTAAAGAAATTAAAATATCTGCACAAAAATATTTAGAACAATTCTATAATAATTTAGGATTTAAAACTATCGGTGAATCTTATTTAGAAGACGGAATACCACATATAGCTATGGTAAAAAATTAATTTTTGTTAGAGATAGATGTAATTTTAATTTCTACACGTCTGTCGTATTTTGGGTCTTTACCTAAAGGATATTTATTTTTTAACCCCACATAATGCATTCGAGTTCTCTTAACTCCCTTTTCAACTAAATAGCTATAAATATATTTAGCTCTTGCTAAGGATAAATTTCGCCTCCCTGTTTTTTTATCGACGGCATCTCTTGCATTTAGAGTGCAACATACATGGCCTTGAATAGTAAAATAAATATCATCACGCTCCTTTAGTGCCGCAGCCATCATCTCTAATACAGGAATAGATTCCTTAATAACATAACTATATCCTGTTTTGAATAAAATGTTATCAAGAGTTATTTTATCACCAACAGCTAAATCATTTCTTAAAAAACGCTTTTCTTCCTCTTTTTTTTCTACGACCTCAGGTTCTGAAACTTTGTAAGTAACATTTATTTCAACTTTCCGATTCAACCCCCTTATAATGTTTAGGTTTTCAGAAGAAATGATCCGTAATAAAACCTCTCCTTTTCCATCTACATTGCTTATCAGATTATCATCCACCCCAAATCCAGAAAAAATTCTTTTAATTGCGTTTGCTCTATTTTGAGACAAAGCAAGGTTATAGGAACTCGTACCTCGATCATCACAAAATCCATAAATAGAAATGCGCTCAATCTCGATATCTTTCAAGCTTTGAACAAATAAAACCATACGGTTTTTTTCTATTTCTGGGACTTCAAATTTGCCTGTTTCAAAATAAACAACATGCGTATTATCGGTTTGCGCACTAACGGTGTTTATTAACAAATAGAGTAATAAAGCAATTTTTTTCATATTGTATATAGCTTAAAATGCGACCTTATGCGGTGTTTATTTTAATATATTTTGATAGGCTCTAACATCATTAATGATATCTTGCGCTTTAAAGATTTCGGTATTGCTAGAAAGGATATACGCATACATTCCTTCTCTGTAAAAATAGCGTTTTATAATTTCATTTTCCAAAACAGACATGATATCTGTTTTAAATTGATCTATCACCTTTAGTTTAGAGTCTTGAAGAGACACGCTCAAAGCATCAAAACTAGTAGCCATAGGCTCTAGCCCTTCATTAGTCAGTATCTTTTTTAATTGTTCAACTCCTTCTTGCGCTATATCTTTTGAGTTGTATTTTTTATCAATACTCATTTTTTTAAAGTGTTCAAAGTCTTTATTGTTTAGGTTAAAGCCTTCTAGTTGTTCAAGTTTATGTGTATAAAAATACTGGTTGGCGAAATCAAATACCAAAGTACTGTTAAACAAATTATCTATGAATTTATTTGGAGTTTTAGACCCTACCACAATATCTGGATTAATGCCGCCGCCATCATAAACATCACGACCCCTTTTGGTCTTAAACACACTGTATTCACCTTCTTTTATTCGAACAGCTGTACCATCCTCTTTTCGATTTCTATAGTCTAACGCTTGTATACAACGCCCTGAAGGCGTGTAGTAGCGCGAGATTGTAACTTTTAATTGTGATCCGTATGGTAAAGGTTTGTAGCGCTGAACCAACCCTTTACCAAAACTCCTTTTACCCACAATCACAGCGCGGTCCAAATCTTGTAAAGCACCGGCAACAATTTCACTTGCAGATGCGCTTTTTTGATTTATCAATACAACTAAAGGTAGTTCTAGACTCAAAGGCTGTTTTTTGGTTACATAAGTTTGATTATAAGTTTCTATATTCGATTTTGTAGACACTACAGCCTGTCCTTTTTCTACAAAAAGATTTACAATTTTCACCGCTTCTTGAACAAGCCCTCCAGGGTTATTTCTTAAATCCAGAATCACTCCTTTTGCTTCATCGATAAGCAAGACTTTAAGTGCGTTTTCTACTTCTTCCGAAGCGGTTTTTGAAAAACGATCTAAAGCAATATATCCAATACCGTTGTCTAAAAGTTTATATACAGGAACCGCCTTTGGTGTTTTGTCTCCGCGAGAAACACTCACTTTTGTACGCTTACCATTACGAAGGTAAGTTAGCACCACAGCTGTATTTTTCTTACCATTTAAAAATTCCAGAGCACTTTCTTTTAAATCAACGACCTTTAGCCCTTCAACCTCAATAATCTCATCACCTGCTTTTAGTCCAACGTTATCCGCAGATAACCCTTTATAAACCTCCACAATTATTAATTTATCTTCAGAAGAGTTGATTGTCGCTCCAATTCCCACAAAAGCACCAGATTGATAAATACGAGCCTTTTCTACGTCCTGTTCGTTTGCATATGTGGTATAAGGATCAAGTTTTTTTAACATGTGTTTTACACTTTCCTGCATTAGATCCGCAGGATTCGTTTCGTCCACATAATTCATATTAATATCCTTAAACAACGTTGTGAATATTTCTAACTGTTTGGCAATTTCAAAATAATCATTTTTGTAGGCTGTAGTAGAAATAAACAGCAACCCAACAATTCCCAAGAAAACCCTTTTATTTTTACGATTCAATTTCATGTAATTGTTTTTTATTAAACCGTTTTATTAAAAACTCAAATTGTTCTTTTAGCTTAACAGATGTTGGCATTTCTTTGCCCACATATAACACCATTAAACAATAGTTTGAATCCGGTGAATTAAGCACCTCAAAAAGTTGTTTTTCTACCGCCACCCTTAGAAGACGCTTAATTCGATTTCTATCCACGGCACTTTTAAAATGTTTCTTACTAACCGAAACACCGATTTGGTGTTCTATAGTTGTTTTTAAATATACCATTCTCAAAGGAAATGCGCCAACTGAATTACCAGTCATGAACAATTGTTCTATTTGCTTTTTTCCTTTTAAACGTTTCATTTTTTATAAAACTTTAAGCTGGTTATTTTCCTTGTTTACATCTGCTGTAGCATTGTTAACATCCAGCGTAATACTTTCAATTTCTGATGTGTTCACATCTATAGAAAAGCTATATTCAGGATATGACCAAGCCCAATCGTTTAATAAAACCGTACTATCCTTTATTGGTTTTTCGCCTCGCATCATTTGTAAAGGTATGTAATAATTAACCGTACTGCCGTCTTTTAGTATTAATTGAATCTCTACCGGCATTGGCATTAAACCAACGCGTTCTAGTGTTATTTTTGTTTGCCCCTTCGTTGCAACCGCACCCTTAACCCCGTAATCAATCGTGTTTGTTGTTTGGGTCCAATCCGTCAAAAACCATTCCAACTCCAAGCCTGTTATTTTTTCAGCAGTACGAAAAAAATCATTAGGAGTTGGGTGTTTAAATGCCCAGTCGATAAAATATTCTTTTAGTGTTTTTTCAAAGTTTTCTTCTCCAATAATATACCGTAATTGAGCCAATACAAGCGCCCCTTTGCTATATGTGGATATACTATAAGAAGCGTTGTAGGCAAACCGATCTGCATGGGTACTCATCGGCTGTTCTTTTCCGCTCTTAGCAAGGTAATAATACCGGTCATAATGACGTTTAAGTGGTTCCTTTGTGTCTATTCCAAAGATGGTGTTTTCGATAAAGGTACAAGTGTATTCTGCAAAACCTTCATCAAGCCATGGGTGTTTGCTTTCGTTAGATGCCATAAGAAACTGGAACCAAGTATGTCCAATTTCATGGGCAGTTACCCCAACCAAACTTTCAAAACTCCGTTCTCCAGTAATAAGGGTACACATTCCATATTCCATACCGCCATCACCACCTTGAATCACAGAGTATTGGTTGTATGGATATTTCCCAACTGTATTACTGTAGTATTGCATAATTTTGCTCGTCGGCTCTTGTAAGTCCTCCCAGCGTTTTTTGTATTTACGTTTTAGAGATTTTTTGTATAAAAAATGTAATAAGGGCCCATCAGGCACCTGTAGAGTATCGTGAACAAAATTAGGATCAGCAGCCCATGTAAAATCATGAACGTTTGGCGCAACAAAATGCCAAGTCAATACATCAGACTTTTCTTTTGTTTCTTTTTCTCCGTAACCATGACCGACTTCAGTGGGGTTTTGCAAGTACCCCGTTCCACCAACCGTATAATTCTTGTCTAGTGTTAACTTCACATCGAAATTACCCCAAACCCCGTGAAACTCTCTACTAATGTAGGGGTCTGCGTGCCAGCCTTCAAAATCATACTCAGCCATTTTAGGATACCACTGTGCCATTGATAATGCCACGCCTTCATTGCTGTTTTTACCTGCTCGGCGGATCACTGGCGGCACCTGACCTTGAAATTCCATTTCAAATACAGCTGATTCGCCAGATATGATAGGCGTTTTTAATTCTACCTCCAACACGGTCCCAACCACAGTATGTTTTACTTGCTCACCATTTTGTGTTAAACGCACAACATTTAGAAACCCAATATCTTCTTTTTGAAGTTTACTAATTCGGTCGCCAACTCTAGAATCAGCATCTCCAATTGTCATTGAGCGCACATCCATTTCACTACCAGGCTGAAACGCATTATAAAATAAATGATAAAAGACAACCTCTAAATCATCCGGAGAATTGTTGGTATAAATGAGTTGTTGAGAGCCGCCATATTGAAAGGTTTTGACATCAATATTGATGTCCATTGTATAGTCAACATGTTGTTGCCAATACTTAAAATTGTTTTGACTATATATAGAGGTTAACCCTACAAAAAAAGCAAGTACGTAAAAAGTGTTTTTCATAATAGTATAATTATTTAGATAGTTTTGATGCCATTAGTAATGCATTATAAGCGTTCACAAGTTTTCCTGTTTTTGACAGTTCTGAAAACGGTTCAATTCGACCATTTTCTAGCACCACTTTTTTGTTTATAGCGACCCCAGAGGTCATAAGTATTTGTTTCACTTGAGTAGCGCTTAATCCTGGGTATTGTGAAAAGATTAAAGCTGCTATGCCCGCCACTAAAGGCGCTGCCATGGAAGTGCCACTGGCAAATTCGTAGCTGTTTTTTGGGTATGTTGAGTAAATTTGAGAACCTGGCGCAAAGATATCTACCGTATTTTTCCCGTAATTTGAATAGCCCGCCACCAAAGTTGACCCATATTTTGGACCATTAGACCCTACTTTTAAAAAGGTGTTTGAAACCTCATCGCCATTATTTATTTGATCATTTGGAAAATAGTTTATTTTATCGGTGTTTTGAGCCTCATTTCCTGCCGCCGCTACAATCAACACATCGTTTTTAGACGCATAAGCAATAGCGTCTCTAACCCAATCACTATGAGGAGAAAATTGTTTTCCAAAACTCATGTTAATTACTTTAGCGCCGTTATCAACTGCATAATAAACCCCTAAAGCCACATCCTTATCATACTCGTCTCCGCTTGGAGTGTTACGAATCGCCATTATCTTAACGTTATTAGCAGCGCCATTTATGCCAATACTATTATGGCGTTTGGCTGCAATAATCCCCGAAACGTGCGTACCGTGCGTGCGACCATTTTTTGCTCTCACATCACTATTTCCGTAATCACGGTCATTAAAATCATCAGGATTATCTCCAACAATTGTTCTTCCATCATAATCGATATTTAGATTATAATTCAAGCGTGTTTTAAAGGTTTTTAGCCCCGTTTCTAAATCGTCTATTAGCGCCTTGATGCTATCAAACCCAAAACCATAAGACTGTTTGATGATTCTTACATGTCTAAGCACGTCCCAATCAGGTGTAAATATAGCCTCAACATCTTCTTTGGTATAATTAGGATTGTTTAGGTATGCAATGATCGCAGTATTGGATGTTATTAACTGCGTTAAAATTCCCTCGTACTGTTCTTTATTTTGGCTAGTTTTCTCGTGCTCTTTAGAGAGTAGTTCTTGCGCCTCCGCATATCGTGGATTGCTCGTGTTGCCACTTGCCACTAATCTTACATATTCTAATTGTTCATTGTTAGCGCCTCCTAGAAAATTCCATCCATTGATATCGTCGACATAGCCATTACCATCATCGTCTTTTCCGTTGTTTGGAACTTCATCCGCATTGACCCATATATTTCCTTTAAGATCCTCGTGATCGATATCGATTCCAGAGTCAATAACTGCTACAATAATCGTTTTGCTTTTTGATTTCACCAATTCCTTATAAGCTTTATGTAGACTAACTCCAGGAATTGTGTCTGTTATGAGATCTAAATGACTCCATTCTTTTTCCTCGGCGTCTGTAAGTTCTTTTTCTTTAAGTGGAATTAAATCAATATTTTCAATTGGAGCTGCTATTATAGCGGCACTCGATCCGCAGCTGGATAACAATAAAGCCCCTATTAAATAGAAGAATTTTCGAACTTGTTTGCAAAAATTTGGGTTCATTTTTTTAGGTTAAAACAGATTGTTAAAGCTGTGAACAGCGTTGAGGCGCACTCCTTTTTCGGTATGCTTGACGGTAATTAGTTCGTTATGAGCGTCATGTTCCAAAAGTAAAAAATAATTTTTATCCGCAGCCAACTTTAGAAAACGATCTTTTTCATCTAAGGTAAGAAGCGGTCTAGTGTCATACCCCATTACAAACGGCACCGACAGGTGTCCAACTGTAGGGAGTAAATCGGCCATAAAACAAATAGTTTCCCCTTTATATGAAATCATAGGAATCATTTGCTTGTCTGTATGTCCATTTGCAAAAAACACATCAAAACCTAAACTAGAGTCGTGCAATATATCAACGTCTGGAATAGAAACATGTTTTAATTGTCCACTAGTTTCTAAGGGCATAATGTTTTCTGTCAGAAAAGACGCACGTTCACGTTTGTTTGGTTTTGTTGCCCATTCCCAATGGTCTTTATTGCTCCAAAACGTCGCATTTTTAAATGCAATTTCATAACCTGTTTTGTCAGAATTCCATTGCACACATCCACCACAATGATCAAAATGTAAATGGGTTAAAAACACATCTGTAACATCATCTCTGCAAAACCCATGAGCAGCAAGCGCACTATCCATTGAATAGTTCCCCCAACGATGGTAGTAGCTAAAAAACCGATCACTTTGCTTTGTCCCCATTCCTGTGTCAATTAAAATCAAACGCTTTCCGTCTTCTATCAAAAGACACCGAGACGCAATATCAATTCTATTGTTTTGATCTGCAGGATTTGTTTTGTTCCACAGTACTTTTGGAACAACGCCAAACATAGCGCCACCATCTAATTTAAAGTTACCAACGTTTAAAGGGTGTAGTTTCATCCTAAACCTGAGTTAAGATTTTATTTAAACGAATGCCAAAATCTAAAAGGGCCTTAATCTCTTTAATGCTTGCAACACGTTCTTTATTAAAAATTAACAAACCGTCTTTGTTGGATTCAATGTGATAATAAGCATTGCTTTCGAAAAACCGTACAAGTTCGTCTGTGAAAAGGGTTTTAATTTCTTTTGTGTTTTCACCCCTTAAGTAAAACCGTTTTGAAAAATCGGCATGGCCCTTAATAGCAATGTCTTTATAGCCCGCTAGTACATATAATCGTTCGAGCAGCCCTTCACGGTCCAATGTGAATGCAGGCACGTTTTTCGGTGTTTTAATATACAGCATGGTCGATCTCACCACTTCTTTGGCAATAAATTCACCCTCAGAAAACGTGATATCAAACAAGCGACAAGGGTCGTTTTTCGCTGAAAGCTGATTAAAAATGTGTTCAACTTTTTTAGTTTTAAAATAGATGAAATCTTCTAAAAACTCAGCATTTCTGCGCTTAAGCGGTTTGTATGTTAATTCAAAATCATTCGCAATTAATTCAAGGCTCTTTTGACGTTTTGTTTTGTTGTCAGATATAATATTTTGAAGAGGCAACAATCGCCTTAACGCAAAAGGGTGTTCGGACTTTGTTCCTAAAACATCTAGTCCAATTACACCAATATTCCCCCCTTTTTTATGAAATAGCTCTTGATAGTCATGGATGTTTTCCATAACAGAATGGTCTACAAAACCACACAATGAAAAGTCAACAATAACATCACTTTGTTCAGGGATAGCCTCTAGCTTATCTTTAAGCATGTTAAAATTCAAAAAACTGCAAAAATGTTTTACACTAACAAAATAGCTCCCGTTTTCTTCTTTGAACATTAAGACATTTGGCTTTAGAATGTTTTTTAAAAACAAGCTAAGGCTTTTTGTAATTACAATATGAATTATAAATGTTGCAAATAAGCCCGCAACAATACCAGAAATCAACCCAACTTTCAGCGTCACAAATAAAGTTGCAAAGAAAATGATGAGCTGTTCTTTTCCAATAGTAAAAATACGACGCACAACATCTGGTGACGCCAGTTTATACCCGGTATATACAAGAATTGCCATTAGAGCAGTAAGCGGAATCCGTGTAAGTTCAGTACTAAACAGAAGAATAAACACGACTAAAAACAAGGCGTGGAATAAATTAGAAGACCGGTTGCTCCCGCCGTTGTTGACATTAACCGAACTTCTTGCAATTACTGTGACCACATTCAATCCCCCTAAAAACCCACTAAAGACGGTGGCTAAACCAAGTGCTTTAATGTCTTTGTTTACGTTTGAACGTCTTTTACGGACGTCTAATTTATCAACTGCTTTTATGCTTAATAACGATTCAATACTTGCGATTAAGGTAAGCGCCACAACACTCGACCAAAACGGCAGTGTGCCCACCATTTCAAAATTTGGAGTTGGGATATCGGTTATTATTGCCTGAATATTTGGAATGGCAGGGATCATATAGTTCCCCGAAATAGGGTTGGGCATTTTCAGGATCATCTCATAGTAATAACTAAACCCAACGGACACGATAACGATCCACATAGGAGCAGGGATCAACTGAAGGTATTTGTTTCGAATTTTAGAATAAAAGACCATAATTCCTAAGCTAAGAATTCCGGCTAAGGCAGCGTATATTAACCCCTTATCTTGAAAATTAATAACTGTAAATAGTGTGTTTGGAATTTCTATCAAATAGTCAATCCCATTTGCTCTCACAATTTTATTAGCAAGCATAATGTGAAACTGCTTACCTAAGATAATTAGCCCAATAGCCGCCAACATCCCCTGAATAGCAGAAGATGGAAAATAGTCAGCTAATTTGCCGAGTCTTAAAAACCCAAGTATGACCAGAATAATTCCTGAACATATAATTGCTGCATAAGTTGCACTTAATCCAAGCGTTGTGATGGCTACCAAAACAACTCCAACCAAGCCATTTCCAGGCCCAGAGATGGTGACAAAACTACCACCTAAAACGGATACAATAATACCACCAACGATGGCGGTGATGACCCCTGCAATTGGTGGCGCTTCACTTGCCATTGCTAATCCTAATCCCAACGGAAGCGCTATAAGGCTTACAACCAAACCCGAAAACATATTTTTAGGCAAGTCTTTTATGAATCCACGAAAGGAAGTTTCTTTTGTTTTCATTGGACAATTAATACATCGGTTGGTAATTCAGTTAAAATATACTCTATGTCGTGCGGAAAAACGCGGTCCCAAAACGTCATTTTTGCAGGCGCATTCATTACGAGTAAATCTGCACGCGCAACTTGTGCGTAATGCCCTATCGAATAGCCTCGCTTTCCAAAAATAGGCTGAGACTTTATATCCATATCTTTTGTAAAATCTGGAGGAATCGTATTTAATATTTTTTTCACGCGCGCCTCTTCTCTTACACGTAAACGTTCTTTGATAATTGTAGATTTCCGAAGAGACTTGTCATCATCAACGTTCACACTCACTTCGTCTTGATCAATTTCTTCAACGACCGTAACTTTATCGACCCCTAATTTATGGCCAACCAAAAATGCGGTTGTAACAGTCTCTTTTGTTTTAGGGTCTTTTAAGCCGTTGACAACGATGTGTTTACATGGAACACGCTCTATTGAGGGGTTGATTAAAAGCAGTACAGAACAGTTGGCTTGTCGTGTAATTTTTCGGGCGATGGATCCAAGATAGTATTTTAAAAAATTCTCTTTTTTAAGTGCTCCAATAATAAGTAAGTCCACCTTTTTTTCTTGTGCAGAAGACAAAATCACATCAACAGGGTCGCCAGATTTAAACAAGACTTCGTAGTCAAGGTTTTTGCTTTTGAAAGGACTTAAAAATTTTAAAAACGTTTTTGATTTTTCTTCAGAGGCCTCGCCGACATGTATGAGTACTAATTTACTACCAAAACACAGCGCAAAGCGCGCCGCTTCATTGATGTTGGCCTCTAAATTTGGAGAAAAAGTAACTCCAATTCCAATCGTTTTAAAAGCAATAGCGTTCAATCAATTTTATGTTTAAAGATTATCCTGAAATATAAGACTTTCTTTAAAACTATAAAAACCAAAAATCAGATTAATCGTTGAGCTTAAGAACAGCCATAAATGCTTCTTGAGGAATTTCAACACTTCCGACCTGACGCATTCGTTTTTTACCTTTTTTCTGATTTTCTAAAAGCTTTCGTTTTCTTGAAATATCGCCGCCATAACACTTGGCAGTGACATCTTTACGAACCGCCTTCACAGTCTCTCTAGAAATAATTTTTGCGCCAATCGCCGCTTGAATGGGAATGTCAAATTGTTGTCTTGGGATGAGTTCTTTTAGTTTGGCACACATTTTTTTGCCTATAGTAACTGAGTTTTCTATGTGAATTAATGCCGAAAGCGCATCAACAGTTTGTCCGTTTAACAACACATCGACACGTACTAATTTTGAAACGCGCATTCCAATTGGTGAATAATCAAAGGATGCATAACCTTTTGAAACGGTTTTCAATCGGTCATAAAAATCAAACACGATTTCTGCCAAAGGCATATCAAAAGTTAGTTCTACGCGCTCTGGAGTTAAGTAATTTTGACTTGTAATTTGTCCACGTTTTTCAATACATAACGACATCACATTACCAACAAAATCAGACTTTGTGATGATAGAGGCTTTAATATAAGGCTCTTCAATTCGGTCTAACCCAGAAGGATCAGGTAAATCTGTTGGATTATTAAGTATGACAATCGTATCAGGATTCTTACGCGTGTAAGCATGGTAAGATACGTTAGGAACGGTTGTAATTACCGTCATATTAAATTCACGCTCTAAACGTTCTTGTATAATCTCTAAATGCAACATTCCTAAAAAGCCACATCGAAAACCAAACCCTAATGCCGCAGAACTTTCTGCCTGAAACACCAAGGACGCATCATTTAATTGTAGCTTTTCCATAGACGCACGAAGCTCCTCGTATTCTTCGGTATCCACGGGATAAAGTCCTGCAAAAACCATGGGTTTAACATCCTCAAACCCCTCTACGGCTTCGGTTGTTGGGAATTTTGCATCTGTAATGGTATCTCCAACCTTTACTTCACGCGCATCTTTTATCCCTGTAATAAGGTATCCAACATCACCAGTTTTAATTTCTTTTTTTGGCGTTTGGGTGAGGTTTAAAGTTCCGACCTCATCTGCACCATATACTTTTCCAGTTGCTATAAATTTTACCTGTTGGTTTTTTTTAATACTACCATTTACAATTTTAAAATACGTTTCAACCCCTCTGAAAGAGTTGTAAACAGAATCAAAAACAAGCGCTTGTAGTGGTGCTTCTGGATCGCCTTTTGGCGGTGGAATAGCTTCTATAATAGCAGTCAGAATCGCTTCAATCCCAATCCCTGTTTTTGCACTTGCAGGAATCACTTCTGAGGCATCACACCCTAGCAGCTCTACAATATCATCGGTTACTTCTTCGGGGTTTGCACTTGGTAAATCAACCTTATTTAAAACAGGAATAATTTCTAAATCATTTTCTAGTGCTAAGTATAAGTTTGAAATGGTTTGCGCTTGAATACTTTGAGCGGCATCGACAATTAAAAGCGCGCCTTCGCAGGCTGCGATTGATCGAGAGACTTCATAGCTAAAATCGACATGACCAGGCGTGTCAATTAAATTTAAAATATAGTCTTGACCTTTATAGTTATACTCCATTTGAATCGCATGCGACTTGATGGTAATACCACGCTCCCGCTCTAAATCCATACTGTCTAGTAATTGGCTTTGCTTTTCACGCTCGGTTACGGCGCCAGTAAAATCCAATAGACGGTCTGCCAAGGTGCTTTTACCGTGGTCAATATGGGCGATGATACAAAAGTTTCTAATATGCTTCATTTACTCTAGTTCAAGATGCGTTGTATGCGAAGGCAAAAGTAATCAAATTTCTTACACAACATTAGATTTATTAATGACGGTCAATAAGGGTTTGGATCCGTTTGATGGTTTCGGACGATCCAATTAAGTACATAATATCAAAAACATCAACTCCTTCAAGCGCACCCACAAGCGCCACCCTAAGTGGCATCATGATTTTTCCAAAGCCGATTTCGTTTCGGGTGATCCATCCTTTCACAGTGTCTTGAAGCGCCTCAACACTACTGTCATCGGCTGTTTCAAGAACCGTAATCAATTGTAGCATAAGGTCTTTAGAGTGCTCTTTCCACGCTTTTTTAAGTGCTGCTTCTGCAAAGTTTTCAGGCGCTTTGAAAAAGTAGTGGCTTAATCCCCAAAACTCTGAAGGAAAGGTTGCGCGTTCTTTGATGAGGTTAACCACAAGCTTTACAAAACCGGTGTCTATAGGCGCAAGCTCTGGAGTTACCTTTATAAATGCTGATGTCAGATCGTCATTTTCTGCTTTCTGCATGTACTGATGGTTGAACCATTTTGTTTTATCTGGATCAAAGCGAGCTCCGGCTTTGTTTACATTTTTTAAGTTAAACGCTTCTACAAGTTCATTCAAGTCAAAAAGTTCCTGTTCTGTGCCAGGGTTCCACCCCAAGAATGCTAAGAAATTGATGACCGCTCCTGCAAAGTAACCGCTTTCTTTGTAGCCTTTTGAAGTGCTATTTGTAGAGGGGTCTTCCCAATTTAGCGGAAACACTGGAAACCCTAGTTTATCACCATCCCGTTTGCTTAATTTTCCTTTTCCTGTGGGTTTTAGTATCAATGGTAAGTGTGCAAATTCAGGCGCTTCCCAACCAAATGCCGCATAGAGCAGTTGGTGTAAAGCTAGCGATGGCAACCATTCTTCACCACGTATGACGTGTGTGATTTTCATTAAATAATCGTCGACCACATTAGCGAGGTGATAAGTGGGCATTCCATCCGACTTAAACAACACTTTATCATCTAGAGTGTTTGTGTCAATTTTTATTTGGCCTCTAACACGGTCCGTAAGTTCAAGAATTTCGTCCTGAGGCGCCAAAAAACGCACGACATAGTCGTCGCCATTTGCAATTTTTTTAGCCACCTCTTCTTTGGATAACACCAAGGAATTAATCAATCGACCTCGTGTTCGGTTGTGCCAATTATAGATAAAAGTTTTACCTTTTGTTTCGTGGTTTTTACGCTCTTCGTCTAGCGCTTCCGCTGTATCAAACGCATAATATGCCTTGTTATTTTTAATTAGTAAATCGACATACTGTTTGTATAAATGCTTACGCTCACTTTGTCTGTATGGGCCAAAACCACCATCTTTTCCAGGACCTTCATCAAACGGAATATTACACCAATCTAGTGCATTTACGATATAATCTTCAGCACCATCAACATAGCGTTTTTGGTCGGTATCTTCTATACGAAGCACAAAGGTGCCGCCGCGTTTTTTTGCAAATAGATAATTAAAAAGAGCGGTTCGCACACCTCCAATATGGAGTGGCCCTGTAGGGCTAGGTGCAAATCGTACGCGAATAGGAGTGTTCATGGTCTTGTATTAGTGCTACAAAGATAGAATTGCTGGGCGCATTCCCCAAAGAAATAGGCGGGGTTTTTATGAAAGTTAGAAGGGATTGATAAGGACTGAGAGTTTATTTTGTTTTTTAACTGAACACACTCCTCATTTATATGATTGTTTTTTCAATCTCAGTTTGTGTGGATTTGTTTTTGGGATACGTTCAATAATAGCGCGTGCCTCCAAATCCAGTTTCACCGTTACAATGTACCAGACTACTTTTCCGTCAAACGTAGGGCTCAATGCTTCTACCGCCAAATCTGATAATTTAACAAAGGTTATTTCGTTATGATCTGTGACGGTTTTTAGAATAAAGGTCTTTATGAAGTCATATTTTTCCTTGAGGATATTTACCCCAGCTTTTCCTTGTGGGTGTTTTGTTAAGATTCGAGATTCTTTAAAGCTTCAACGTTTTTCTTTTCGTAAAATTTTCTCCATTTTTCGCCCCCTTGCCAATTCATCAATGAGTTTTTCCATACGTCTACATTGTTTATACAGTTCAAATTCATCTTCGATGTCTTCAATTCGATACCCACAAACAACGCCTTTAATCATATGTGCGTTAGGATGTATTGTAGCCTTTTGAAAAAACGCTCCAAAAGTTACGTTCTCTTTAATCAGCGCTTGTAAATCATCTTTATCAAAACCAGTAAACCATTCTATGACTTGGTTGAGCTCTTCTTTTGTTCTGCCATTCTTCTCCAGCCTATTCAAGTAAAGCGGATAAATGGACGCAAAGTACAGCTTAGCGACTTTTTCATTCTTTTCTGCAGTAACTTTCATTTTTCTGTTTTAGAGGTTATTCTAAATTCTTCTAGGCCGATACATCATCCTTTTTAATTTTACACATACAGGATTCTATAATTTATAATCGCTGTTCACGCTTTTACTTACAACGCTCTTTTACAGTGACACTATTTTTTTTGCACTAACCATACGAAGGGATTCGTGTTGTAGCCTAGGGCGTTAAAAAACAAAATACCGGATTAGGCCAAACGATCCGAATTGTGCGTTTTAAACAATAATTCCCAACCCATGATGATGAGGGTAATTATACACGCGCTTTCCTGTTTTTTTTGCGATATCATACACCGCACGCCTTACTTCTATAAAACTATCTGTGTCATGGAAAATACAGCATTTACTGTGTTGTACCGCCCAAAGACCACATTCGTATGTTTCCTTGTAGTTATGAACAATATCAACATGGGCAAAGTCATATTGATTTGTGTCTTTTTTTATCCAATCTCTATAGTCAGATTTAAATAATTCAATGTTTTTGAAGTCAACTAAAGAGTTTCTCGTTTGCTCATAATGGTCGCCTTTATGTGTGGTATGCTCATCACCAATAAATATGTCAACTCCCTTAACCGTTTTAAAGTAATTTGAGAACACCACTGACGAAAACCCAAACTCTACACCAAACTCAATACAACTCCCTCGTTCAATATTAAACTGATTTAATATATCTTCAATAATCAGTTCTAGACCTTTCCATGCCGTAACAACGGGGATTGTTTTTTCTGGAGCTGTCTTTTTTATTGGGATGTATTCCTTTAAGTATACTTTTTTTTGCAAACGTAATTTTTTCAGGTATTTCAGTATTTTCCTCATGACTTTCTACGATAGTATTAGTGGTAATAGTTTTTTAAAAAGTTAGCAGCGTGTTTATAGCAATTAATTATTTTACTAGTATTAAGAGATATAAATAGTTCCTTTAAGGTATAAAACGGCTTTCCCCGCGATGTATACTCTGTCATTGTCAATGCTACAAATTAAATCGCCCTGTCTTTGCGATAATTGTTTGGCATAAAAATCCGTTTTATTCAATCTTTTCTGCCAATATGGAATTAAAGACGCGTGTGCAGAACCCGTAACAGGGTCTTCGGGTATTGATGCATTTGCATCAAACACTCTAGACACAAAATCGGCCTCACGGCCTTTTGCGGTCGCAATAACACATAAATAGGGTAATTCTTTTAGAGTACGTACATCACATTTAAGAGTCCTAATTTCCTCTTCAGAATCAAAACGTAAGATCAAGTCTCTACTAGCCGCAGCATCTATGGGTTTATAATTAAACGCAGAAAACACCGCTTTTGGGAGGTCTATTTTTTTTGGAGGTCGCGAGGGAAAATCTAGAACAATGGTATCTTCTTTAGTTTTTTGAGCTTTCAAAACACCACTTTTAGAGTCAAAACGTATAAGTTCCAAATGAGGTTCCAAGTAATTGAAAATAACATAAGCAGAAGCTAAAGTAGCGTGTCCACAAAGATCAATTTCGCCATGAGGCATAAACCATCGAATTTCATAGCTACCTTCTTTTCCAACAAAGAATGCTGTTTCTGATAAATTGTTTTCTTCAGCAATCTTTTGCATAATCGCCGCATCCATCCATTCGTCTAAAGGGCAGACCGCAGCTGGGTTGCCTCCAAATACACTTTCTGCAAAGGCATCAATTTGATAAATGTCTAACTCCATTCAGCTTTTTGGTTTATAAAGTAGCGTTTGTGTTTAGTTAGCTTCGCGTTTATGCCTCTAATTTACTAAATGTTTTGTGATTCTTTCCGTTTTGATGTAAAGAAAACAGCATTATTTTTAAAATACCAGTCACAGCCAAAACCATTGCATAAAAGCCCTCTTCTGCTGTATAAATCCTTTTGTTTGATAATTAAAAATTTACTTTTATCCATTCTAAAAATGATCAGATCATCAATAGTTCCTTTTAGACTTGGACAATCAGCCACACAGCTATAACGTAATCTTCTGCGTTGTGAAATAAACAGGTGCTACCTATTCTTTTTGTTTACAACCCATCTTTTATGTAAACACTAGTTTTTGTACACCAGCCATACAAATGGATTTCTACGGTAGCGTTTTATTATCAAGGCAACAATCAGAACGCTTACCCCTTTCGTTTTCGCACACTAATAATTTTTCACAAATCAATATTAACGCACACGCATTATGGATTATTATTGTAATTTTAGTACCTCAAAACGAATCACACTTGGACAGCTTTTATCTTATAGAGCAAAAACTCGAACACTTTATTAGGCGCTATTATATCAGTGCGCTTTTAAAAGGTGCGTTGTTGTTTTTCGCCATAGGATTGCTATATGTTTTTCTAATACTGAGTATAGAGCATTTTTTTTGGTTGAATTCTTTTGGTCGACGGCTTTTGTTTGCTGGTGGTATTGGTGTTGAAGCACTTTTGTTTTATGGGTTTATATTAATTCCGTTAGCCAAATACTTTAAACTCCAAAACGGCATTAACCTTGAAGCCGCATCAAAAATTGTGGGCGATCATTTTCCAGAAGTGAAAGACAAACTTTTAAACGTTCTTCAGCTCAATCAACAATCGGAACAAACGGAATTTCTATTAGCTAGCATCGAACAAAAATCGAAAAACTTAAGCATAATCCCTTTTAAAAGTGCGGTCAATTTCTCTGATAATCTTAAATATTTGCGGTATGCAGCAGCGCCACTTCTTATTATTTTTGTGTGTATCTTGTTTGGTAAACAAGCTGTATTCACCGATAGTCTAGACCGTGTTGTGAATTACAAAACAGCCTACGCTCCACCTGCTCCGTTTGAGTTTTTTGTAATGAACACGAGTCTTGAAGCTATTGAAAACACTCCTTTTACGGTAGTCGTCAAAACCGTTGGGTCTGTGGTGCCAGAAGATGTTCAAATTGTTTATAATGAAGAAGCTTATATTCTTAGTCAAACCCAACTAGGGGTTTTTGAATATACCTTTACTCAACCAAAATTTGCTCTTAATTTCAGCTTAACAGCCAATGAATTGGAGTCTAAACGCTACCGCTTAGAGGTGTCGCCTATTCCTGTATTGTTGAGTTTTGACATGTATCTAGATTATCCAGCCTATACAGGCAAAAGCGATGAGAACATTACAAACAACGGCAATGCCACAATTCCTGAAGGCACTATACTGAGGTGGGATTTACGAACCAAATCAACCGATACAGTGGCGTTTGCTTATAAAGATACCATAGCTTTTTTTAATCAAAACACCCACAATTTTTACTACAGCAAACGTGTTTTTGAATCTTTAAATTATACCATACAAACGAGTAATACTCAGCTTAAAAATTATGAACGTCTTACGTTTTCTATAAAATCGGTTAAGGACCAATCGCCAGCGATCAAGGTTGAAATGAAACAAGACTCAACCCTTCAGGAATCGTTGTATTTTTATGGCCAAATCTCTGATGATTATGGCATCAGTAACTTAAAACTTTTCTATTACCCTGTCGACGATATGGCTAATCGTTCTGAACTCGTTTTACCATCCAACGCTACAACCTTTCAAGAGTTTACTCATGCTTTCCCTTCCAACTTAGAGCTCATTGACGACACTGCCTATGCACTCTATTTTGAAGTTGCAGACAACGACCCTTTTCACAACACTAAAACAACACGAAGCCGTGTATTTAATTATAATTCCAAAAGCGAAAACACAATTCAAGACCTTCAGCTTAAAGAACAAAACGAATTAACTAAGGAATTTCAAAAGGCATTAAATGCGTTATCCGAACAAGATAAAAACTTGGAAACCCTCTCCAAAAATCAAAAAGAAAAGGAACAGCTTAATTTTAGTGATCAACAAAAGTTAAAGTCATTTTTAGAGCGTCAACAAGCACAGGACAAGATGTTGAAAAATTTCAACAAGAAAATGCAGGAAAATTTAAACCAGTTTGAGAAATCTAATGCTGAGGATCCTTTTAAAGATGCCTTAGAAAACCGCCTTGAAGCACAGCAGGAGGCTCTCAAAAAAGATGAAAAGTTACTGGAAGAGCTGAAGAAAGTTACGGATAAAATTAATAAAGAAGCCCTAGCCGAGAAATTGGATGACATGGCGAAGCAAAACAAAAACAAACAACGCAGTTTAGAACAATTATTGGAACTCACTAAGCGTTTTTATGTCACTAAAAAAGCAGAACAAATTAAAACCACCCTAGACGTACTCTCTGAAGAACAAACAGAATTATCTAAGGCTTCAGAAGAAAATAACACCAAGGAAGCGCAAGACAAGCTGAACACTGAATTTGAGGATCTTCAAAAAGATCTAGATGCTTTAAGAAAAGATAACGAGAGCCTTTCAAAACCTTTAGCATTACCTGACGACCCAAGCCTAGAAGAATCGATTAAAAATGACCAGAAACAAGCAAGCGAGGACTTAGGTAAAAAAGAGGGGTCTTCAGACACTCAAGAACAAAGCAAGCGTTCCAAAAAGGCACAAAAAAGCCAACAAAAGGCGGCACAAAAAATGCAACAAATGAGTCAGCAAATGGCTCAACAAATGAGTAGCGGAAGCGGTGAGCAAATGAGCGAAGACATTGATATGTTGCGTAAAATTCTAGATAATTTACTGTTGTTTTCATTTGATCAAGAAGCCCTCATGAAGCGGTTTCAGTCCACTTCTAATACCAACACCGATTATGCGAAACGTCTTGTAAAGCAAAATGATTTGCGTGAACACTTTGAACACATTGACGACAGCCTGTTTTCTTTGTCGCTCAGGCAACCAAAGATTTCAGAACCTATAAATAAAGAAATTACAGAAGTTTATTTTAATATTGATAAAAGCCTTGAGTTACTTTCTGAGAACAGTTTTCGCAAGGCGATAGGTGCTCAACAATTTGTTGTTTCGGCGACAAATTCCTTAGCCGATAAGTTAAGCAATACGTTGGATAATATGGAAATGCAAATGCAAATATCGCCAGGTCAAGGCGAAGGCGAAATGCAGCTTCCAGACATTATAATGAGTCAAGAGGAATTGAATAAACAGATGGAAAAAGAGCTCGGTAAATCTTCAGGACAGCCAAACGGTGAACAAGAGGGCTCAGAGAAAGGGAAGGACGGTTCTCAACAGAGCTCTGATGAAGGTAAGGAAGGGAGTCTTAGCTCAAAGGAGGGACAAAGTGGTAAGAACGGCAAGCAGGGAAAAGACGGTGTAAACGGCGGTCAAAACGGACAAAGCGTACAAGAGGGCGATTCCGAAGTGGACACAGGAGAGTTGTTTGAGATTTTCAAAAAACAACAAAGCTTGCGTAATGCACTCCAAGATTTATTAGATAAAAACGGCTTAAGAGGTAACGGGAATACGCTTCTTGATGCCATGGAAAAAATAGAACAAAACCTTATCAATCAAGGACTTACAAGCAAATCACTCGAGGATATGACAGCCTTAAAACACCAGTTATTAAAACTAGAGAAGGCAGTTCAGCAACAAGGCGAGGACACTAAGCGTGTTTCCAACACTAATAACTCAGGGCGTTTTCAGGTTCCAGTCCCGAGTCTAGAAACCATCAAACAATACTTTAATACCACAGAGATATTAAACCGACAAAGCTTACCTTTGCGTCAGAAGTACAAGTTGAAGGTACAGGACTATTTTAAGAATACTAATGATTAGTTTCCATTCAGAAATACCATTTCAAATTACAGCACCTAAACAGACTGCTGATTGGTTGAGTTCAATTATCACACAAGAATCTTACAATGAAGGCGAGGTCTCAATTGTGTTTTGTGATGATGAGTTTCTACACAAACTTAATGTTGAGTTTCTCGACCATGATACGCTGACTGATGTTATTAGTTTTGACTACTCTGTAGGCAAAGAGATTCACGGTGAAATTTTTATTTCTATTGAACGTGTGCGTGAAAACGCCGGCGACTTCAATCAAACTTTCGAAGCTGAGCTTTCAAGGGTTATGGCACATGGCGTTTTGCATTACTGTGGATACAAAGATAAATCTACTAGCCAAACAGCAACGATGCGTTCCAAGGAAGAGTTCTATCTTCAACAACAGGGCTATTAATTTTCTAAAGCCCTATATTTGCAGCTGCAAACGATTTGTTCCACGTGGAACATTAATAGAGTAAACCATGTTTGATAAAATTTATGACGTTATTGTGGTTGGTGGTGGTCACGCGGGAAGCGAGGCAGCCGCAGCCGCAGCTAATATGGGAAGCCATACGCTGCTTGTCACAATGAATCTACAAAACATAGCACAAATGTCTTGCAATCCTGCTATGGGAGGAATTGCTAAGGGACAGATTGTACGTGAAATTGACGCTCTTGGAGGGTATAGTGGTATTGTAAGCGACACTTCTGCCATTCAGTTTAAAATGCTTAACAAGTCCAAAGGTCCAGCGATGTGGAGTCCACGCGTACAGAGTGATCGAATGCGTTTTGCTGAAGACTGGAGAACACTGCTTGAGCAGACTGATAATTTAGATTTTTATCAAGAAATGGTTACGGGTCTTGTTATTGAAGGTGATGAGGTCAAGGGTGTGAAAACATCTTTAGGGTTAGAAATCAGAGCTAAATCCGTGGTGTTAACTAATGGCACATTTCTTAATGGTTTAATCCATATTGGTAATAAGAATTTTGGAGGAGGACGCGCTGGAGAAAAAGCAGCAACTGGAATTACAGAACAACTAGTCGATTTAGGGTTCGAGTCGGGCCGAATGAAAACAGGTACACCTCCAAGAGTGGACGGACGTTCTCTAGATTTTTCTAAAATGATTGAACAGCCAGGCGATGTTTCTCCAGAAAAATTTTCATATTCAGACGCCACAAAACCGTTGTCAAACCAACGCTCTTGCCATATGTCTTACACAAGTTTGGAGGTCCATAACTTGTTGAGGGAAGGCTTTGATCGCTCCCCCATGTTTAATGGACGAATCCAGAGTTTAGGGCCTCGATACTGCCCTTCTATAGAAGATAAAATTAATCGCTTTGCAGACAAAGATCGTCACCAAATCTTTGTTGAACCCGAAGGGTGGAATACTGTAGAGTATTATATTAATGGGTTTTCAACATCATTACCAGAAGACGTCCAATTCAAAGCACTAAGCGCTGTAAAAGGATTTGAAAATGTCAAGTTTTTTAGACCAGGATATGCCATTGAATATGACTACTTCCCTCCTACGCAATTGACACATTCTTTAGAAACGAAGCTAATAAAAGGCTTGTTTTTTGCGGGACAAATTAATGGGACAACAGGCTACGAAGAAGCCGCTTCTCAAGGGTTAATGGCAGGAATCAACGCGAGTTTAAAAGTCCAAGAAAAGGAGTCATTTATTCTTAAAAGAAACGAGGCATACATCGGAGTATTAATTGATGACCTCATAACAAAAGGAACTGAAGAGCCTTACCGTATGTTTACGTCTCGGGCTGAGTACCGCACCTTATTACGTCAAGATAATGCCGACATTCGATTGACGCCAAAAGGCTATGAATTAGGTATTGCGAGTGAAAAACGACTAAAACGCATGGAAGAAAAGTTGTCTAAAGCCGAAGCGTTTGTAGGGTTTTTTAGAACTCAAAGCGTAAAGCCAGAAGAGGCGAATCCAGTGTTGGAAAGTAAAAAATCTGCCCCTATTCGTCAGTCAGATAAAATGTTTAAAATCTTTTCGAGACCCAATATTGGTATTGAAGATGTTCGCAAATTTGAAGCTGTAGAGAAGTATATTACATCCAATAATTTAGATAGCGAGGTTATTGAACAAGCAGAGATTCAGGTGAAATATTCGGGATACATAACTAAGGAAAAAAATAATGCAGATAAACTAACGCGTTTAGAGTATGTAAAAATCCCATCAAATTTTGACTTTTCGCAAATCAAGTCTATGAGCTATGAGGCTAGAGAAAAATTAAAAAAAGTTCAACCTACAACAGTTGCTCAAGCGTCGCGTATTAGCGGTGTATCTCCAAATGACATTTCTGTACTTTTAGTCTATATGGGGCGATAATTAATTGTAATTGTTCCACGTGGAACACGATATGAAGACACACAATCCCAGCATAAAAGTTAAAGACCATTCCGTTAGCGGGGATTCTTTTGAGCTCATTTATGATGCGTCCAGGGAGTTGTTGTATACACATCCTAAGCCTTCAGACACTGAACTTTCAAGCTACTACCCTACTACAAATTATATTTCTCATACCAACCAACGACGCTCCCTTTTCGATTTCTTATACCACGCAGCTAGGCATGTTTCCACTCGACGAAAGCTGCGCCTTTTAAAACCATTTCAATCCAAGCATGCAGCCTTATTGGATGTTGGAGCAGGTACCGGGTATTTTTTAAGAGCTGCTAAAAATAATGGTTGGATCGTTACAGGAGTTGAGCCCAACGCATCTGCCAGGAATCTAGCAAACATCAAAGCAGAGAATTCTGTTTTTGATACAGAAACCTTACGTCAACTTCAGTCAAAATCTTTTGATGTGATTACGCTTTGGCATGTGCTTGAGCATCTTCCTAATTTAGAAGATGATATTAAATTATTTCACAAACTACTAAAACCAAACGGCCGCATTGTTGTGGCTGTCCCAAATTTTAAAAGTTTTGATGCCTTTTATTTTAAAGAGCATTGGGCGGCGTATGATGCACCAAGACACCTTTGGCATTTTTCACAGCGTTCGATTCCTAAGTTGTTTTCAACTGTTCAAATGCGATTAGAGTCCACACACCCTTTGCCATTGGACGCCTATTATGTGAGTTTGCTTTCAAATAAGCTAAAAACAGGGTCCCATCGTGTTTTAGGCAGTTTTTGGATTGGATTGTTGTCGAATCTTAAAGCAGCAACTTCTGGCGAATATTCCTCGCTTATATATGTTTTAAAAAATACTAATTAGTATTTTAAGCTTGTTTAGGCGTCTTTTTCGACTGGCTCCTTATATAGACCTTAAGTTTTTATAGTGTTTAAATTAAGCGCGGTTTGTGTGGGTCAAATTAAATAGTTTTTTACAATCACAACCTAACAGGCCGATAAGTTTTGTTTATAATGCAACTCCAGCAATTATTTTTACAATATTATGATTACTTTATTTACTTTTGTATTCACAAACAAATTACTCCGACATGAAAAAATTAGCGATTGCATTTTTAACGATACTAAGTTTCACCGCTTGCCAACAGCAAAAAATTGGTTTTGTGGATAATGGGGTTCTTATTAATGAATACCAAGAACGTGTTGATATTGAAGCAAACCTTCAAATAAAAATTGATGCTTTCAAATCTCGCACCGATAGTTTGCGCTCAGCCTTTGAATTAGAAATAAAAGAAGCGGAGTTACGAGCACGAAAAATGTCACAAGCAGATGTCCAGAAATTATCACAAGAGCTTCAGCAAAAAGAACAAGTATTGTCTCAACGTGTTCAGTTTGAACAACAACAAATTGCACAAGAAAGCCAAACACTTAATGACTCTCTAATTAAAACGGTCAAAAACTTTGTTAGAGCTTACGGAAAATCAAATAACTATAACTACATTTTAGGGAGTAATGAAGCAGGAAGTGTTCTGTATGGTGAAGAGTCCTCAGATTTAACACAAGAGATTTTAAAAGCTCTCAACGACGGTTACGTTAAAAACTAAGCTTTTTTCAAATGTAATAACCGCGTTAATTTGATTGATAAATCAGTCAAAACAATCTTCGCATTAGCATTGCGTTCGATGTGGTAGTTTGCCAATTCAATTTCTTTAGATATCTCAGCAATATTCGAAGCATCTATAAATGGCGCAAAATTTTCAAACTTAAACGACTTGTCACTTAAAACCATAAAAACCAAGCTTTTAGCCCCATAATTATACAGTAGTGCTTGTCTAAAAAAGCGCAAGCTGTAATCCAAGAATTGCTTTTGGATCTCACGCCCAGCTTTAGAGATTTCGTCACTCCAAGCCATTAAATTATTAATAGATTGTTTGTTGGTTTTGGCTTGAAACGCTGTTCGAACCCACGCTATAAACCACGCCTCAAACTGAAGATCTTCAGGCTCCTGACGCAGTAAATCGAGTGCGCGTCGGTAGCTTCCCTCTGATTGGTGGGCAATGTTTTGCGCTAATCCAGCTTCTGTATTGTGCGTAGAGATTAGTGTTTCCTTGATAGTATCCTCAGAAAGCAAATTCAAATGTACTGTTTGACAGCGCGATCGTATTGTGTTGATAAGTTGTTCTTCGTCTTCCGTTACTAGAATGATAATTGTTTTGTCCGCAGGTTCCTCAATTAATTTAAGGAGCTTATTCGCACACCCTGTATTCATTTTTTCTGCCATCCAAACAATCATTACTTTATAGCCGCCATTAAAAGCTTTCAAGGACATTTTGGAAACAATATCATTCGCTTCTTCGACCCCAATAGCGCCTTGCTTATTTCCTACTCCAACGACATCATACCAATCATTAATAGATCCATAAGGGTTCGTTTCAATAAAAGAACGCCATTCGGAAAGATAATTCGTTGAGATTGGTTTAGACTTGACTTTGTCGCTTGTAGTCACAGGGTATACAAAATGAATATTGGGATGAGTTAGTGGATTCATATTGCCCACCCCACTTTCTTGATGCGTCATTAAATAATCGGCATAGGCAATGGCCATTGGAAGTGCACCGACCCCTTGTTTACCAACATAAAGCTGTGCATGTGGAATACGACCAGAATCAATCCCTTGCTTCAAGTGTGTTGTTAAAAAAGATTGGCCTATAATAGTCTCAAAAGTCATAAAACAAAGATAGCAGATTTAATTGAATCTTATACTGAAATTTAGACACTCTCAATCTTAAAGATTACAAATTAAGAATATAATTTTTTTCACGGCTTTTCTATAACTTTCTTAAACGTACATTTCATAGGCTAAAAGAAATACTTACCTTTGAGTCCTTATAAATTAATCCATATTTTTGAAGAAATGAAAACAATACAGAACGTAAATTTTAAAAACACTAAAGCATTAATACGCGTCGATTTTAATGTGCCACTAAATGAGCAATTTGAAGTCGCGGATGCTACAAGAATAGTGTCTGCAAAACCAACGATTCTAAAGGTTTTGGAAGATGGTGGAAGCTGTATTTTGATGTCTCACTTGGGACGACCAAAAGCTCAAGAGCCAGCGTTTTCATTACGTCATATTGTAAGTACTCTTGAAACAGTTCTGGGTGTTAATGTTATTTTTTCAAGTAACTGTATTGGAGAAGAAGCTCAAAATGCTTCTGCAAATCTAAAGCCTGGTGAAGTTCTCTTATTAGAAAATTTGCGTTACCATTCTGAAGAAACAAAAGGAGATCTTAATTTCGCAGAGTCACTTTCTAAATTAGGAGACTTTTATATTAATGATGCTTTCGGAACAGCGCATAGAGCCCACGCCTCTACCACTATTATTGCGCAATTTTTTCCAGAAAACAAATCTTTTGGAAGCTTACTTGCTCAGGAAATTGAAAGCATTGATAAGGTCATGAAAACGGGGGAAAAGCCTGTTTTGGCAATTTTAGGTGGTGCAAAAGTATCTTCTAAAATTACAATTATAGATAATATTTTAGACAAAGTAGACCATTTAATTATTGGCGGAGGCATGACTTTTACGTTTGTAAAAGCACAAGGCGGCCATGTTGGAGACTCTATTTGTGAAGATGATAAAATGGAGTTAGCCCTTCAAATTCTTGAACGCGCAAAAGCCAAAAACGTCCAAGTCCACATCCCTGTTGATGTATTGGCTGCTGATGACTTTAGTAATGACGCCAACACACAAGTTGTTGATGTGCGAGCGATTCCAGAAAACTGGCAAGGTTTAGATTGTGGTCCAAAATCGAAAGCGCTATTTCATGAGGTTGTACAGCAATGTAAAACTATTTTATGGAATGGACCTTTAGGAGTTTTTGAGATGGAATCATTTTCTACAGGAACGATTGCATTAGGTGATTCCATTGCAGAAGCAACTAAAAACGGCGCATTCTCTCTAGTTGGTGGTGGTGATTCTGTAGCCGCTGTAAAACAGTTTGGTTTCGAAAATAAGGTAAGCTATGTCAGTACTGGAGGCGGCGCAATGCTTGAAAGTTTAGAAGGAAAAACCCTTCCTGGTATTGCTGCAATTTCTGAATAAGGGGTTCGTTTGATTAAAGTAGCGTTCACAACGAATAGATATTTTGTAAGATGAAATGTAGACTGTTTTTATTTTTAGGGGTATTAAATTTTGGGCTATTACAAGCTCAAAACGTTGACAGTTTGACTGTTGAAACTTCGCCCGCAATTGATTCTGTTCAGCTGCGTATTCTCAAAGTTGAAAAGCTTGAAGAACGTTGGCGTAGTGAATTGTATAGCAACACGCTATATGATACCCTAACGAATGCTGTTTCCAGCCAGACATACGAAGCAGTTTATTATCCAGAATTACCAACAGACACCCTCAAAAAACGACTTGCTCTACTTGACGCCAAAACGCCCTTTAATATCGGTTACAACCCCTCCTTAGAAAGTGTAATTAAAGGCTATTTGAAAAACAGAAAGCAATCGACGGAAACGCTTTTGAGCCGAAGTCACTATTATTTCCCAATGTTTGAGGCGGTTTTAGATAAACACAACTTACCGTTAGAACTTAAATATTTGGCAGTTGTTGAATCCGCTTTAAAGCCACGCGCTAAATCACGTGTGGGCGCAACAGGTCTATGGCAATTTATGTTTGCTACAGGCAAGCAATATGGCCTTGAAGTAAGTAGTTATGTTGATGAACGCTGTGATCCTTTACGGTCGACTAATGCGGCCGCTGAATATTTAGCAGCGTTGTACAAGATATTTGGCGACTGGGATCTTGCGCTTGCAGCCTATAATTCGGGTCCTGGAAATGTGACAAAAGCGATCAGAAGATCGGGAGGTTATCAAAATTATTGGAATATACGCCCGTTTTTACCACGCGAAACAGCAGGCTATCTTCCAGCTTTTTTAGCAACGCTATATTTGTTTGAGTATGCCGACGCTCACGGATTCCAAGTAGAACAGAATCAACCAGCAATGATTGCTACCGATACGGTTCATGTGAAGCAAATGATTGCCTTAGATCAGGTTGCAGAGCTTACAGACACTAAAATTGAAGTTCTTCAATATCTTAACCCTTCTTATAAGTTAGACATTATTCCTGTTTTAACTCACAAATCGTATGCCCTTAGGCTTCCACTCGCTAAAGTTGGTGATTTTATTCAAAATGAAACACAAATTTATGCCACCGCAAAAGCGGAGTTTGAAGCACGTGAAAAACCATTACCACAGTTTTTCGAAATCGATTCTAAAATTAGGTATAGCGTTAAATCAGGAGACTACTTAGGTAAGATCGCTCGAAATTTTCGAGTTAGAGTAAGTCAAATTAAGCAATGGAATGGACTCAGAACAAACGACTTAAAAATAGGACAACGACTCACAATCTATTCTCGAAACCCGACCGCGTACACCCCTAGCAAACCAAGACCGTCTGCAAAACGTTCAAAAAACACGACTAATAAATCCACCTATTTAGTAAAGCCCGGAGACTCGCTATGGAGCATCTCAAATAAATTAACAGGTATTTCGCTTCAAAATTTAAAAGATTGGAACGATATTTGGGACAGTCATTTGAAACCCGGAATGATGTTAATTATTTCTAATTAAAACACTAAACGATGAAACTTTGTTTAAAAGCCCTTTGTTTACTCATACTCCTATCGGCTTGTGACTCTTCAGACCCTAAGAAGGTTTATAAGCCACAATCTTCAGGAAATATCAATGATTTATCTGTTGTAATTGACAATTCCTTATGGGATTCTTCGGTTGGCGAAACCATACGATCTACGATTGGAGCGCCTTTATATGGATTGCCACAAGACGAGCCGCAGCTTACATTACGACAAATTCCATCTTCAGTATTCTCAGGGTTTGTGAAAAACACACGTCTTGTTTTGAAAGTGATTAAAGGAGAATCTGCCTCTACCAAATTTTATAAAAACCCTTACGCTTCTCCTCAACGAATGGTTTTGGTAAGCGGAATGACTAATCAGGAAATCAGCGATCAATTTGTCACAAATCAAGATAAGATTAGTAAAGTTTTTAAAGCACAAGAGATAGAAGAAAAACAACGCCGTACCAAAAAATCATTATTTAATACTTCCGACATTTCCAAAAAGCTGGGTATCAATATTCAGTTTCCATCTATTTATCGTATTGCCAAGCAAGCCGAGGATTTTTTATGGATACGAAGAGATATAAAAACAGGCACAGTGAATTTGATGGTATACACGCTTCCTTTTGGTGAAAACACAACCAAGGAAGAGCTTGCGAAGCGCGTGATAAGAACACGTGATTCTATTGGAAAGCTATACATCCCGGGTCCTGTTGAGGGGACTTATATGACAACTGAAAAAGCATACACACCATTTTTTGGGGATGCTAAAGTGGGGGGGTTAAATAGTTTCGAAACCCGAAGTATTTGGCAAGTAAAAGACGCCTTTATGTCCGGACCTTTTATAAATTATTGGCTAGAAGACACGGTAAACAATCGGTATTTGATTGCAGAAGGTTTTGTGTTTGCGCCCTCCGTTGGAAAACGCGACTACATTTTCGAGGTAGAAGCGATTATACAATCGATATCGATTAAACAATAAGACCCGGCAAAGCTAGGATTTATTTAATCTTTTTTATCCTCAATTTTATCGCCCTCCTTTGTTTCGTCTTGACTGGCTTTTTTGAATTCTTTAATTCCGCCGCCTAAACCTTTCATAAGTTCAGGAATTTTTTTGCCGCCAAACAACAAAAGAACGACTACCACAATTAAAATAATTTGTGGCGCTCCAATAACTAAGGGTAACATATATATGTTCATGATGTTATATATTTAGATTACAAAGTTAATAATTATCCATTAAATAAATAGTTATTTCAAACTTTAGTCCGTTATAAACACAAGAATCGCTTAATTTTTAATTAATTTTGTAGTATAATGGCCAGAAAAAAGAAACTTAAAAAAAAACTTCTTCATAAATACCGCTTAGTGGTATTAAATGAAGATACTTTTGAAGAACGCTTAGCCTTCAAGTTAACGCGCCTAAATGTTTTTGTTTTAGGGTCGATAATCGCTGTTTTTCTTGTAGCTATTACTACTGTATTTATTGCGTTTACACCAGTACGAGAATATATTCCGGGGTATTCCTCCACAGCGCTCCAACAGCAAGCGTTGGAGTTGGATTTTAAAACAGATTCTTTACTAAAGGTGATTAATACTAATGACACCTATATTAGCTCTGTTAAAAGAGTTTTACGAGGAGAAGTTAGTGCGGTTGTTATAAATAAAGATTCCATTTATAAAGCGGCTCAAGCCGATACAGACATCTTAAATTTAAATCCTTCAAAAGCAGATTCAATATTGAGGGCTAAAGTAAGTAATGAAGACAAGTATAATCTATTTGACACAGCGACAACCGTTACAGATTTTGTCTTCTTCCCCCCTGTTAATGGGCCTATAAGCTCTGGATTTGACGTTAATGAAAAACATTTTGCTGTAGATGTTGTTATTCCTAGAAACACACCTGTAAAGGCCACTGCAGACGGGCGTGTATTGTTTGCATCTTGGACTTCAGATGCAAGTTATGTTATCATCATCGATCATGGAGAAGAATTAATTTCTGTTTACAAGCACAATTCCTCTCTCACAAAAGTGCAAGGCGATTTTGTGAAATCACGAGAAGTGATTGCCATTTCTGGATCTTCAGGAGAATTGAGTACGGGACCACATTTACATTTTGAATTGTGGAATAACGGTATTCCTTTGAACCCAACCACCTTTATTGACTTTTAAAACCAACAAAATGCCATCAATAAAAGCCTTTGCTGCAAAACTGTATGCTGCTAGAGTTTATAAAAAAATTAGTACATGGGCTTCTAACCCTATTGATACTCAGAAACGGGTATTTCAGTCTTTAATTTCACAGGCAGCTACAACTCAATTTGGGGTTGATCATGATTTTAAAAATATACATACACATCAAGATTTTGTAGACCGTGTTCCAGTACGAGATTATGAGGCATTGAAACCTTACGTTGAAAAAGTAGTTGCAGGGCAAGAAAATATTCTATGGAAAGGGAAGCCGTTGTATTTCGCCAAAACTTCTGGAACGACTTCGGGAGCTAAATATATTCCTATTACTAAAGAAAGTATGCCTGGGCATATTGAGGCTGCTAAAAACGCAATCTTAATGTATATCCATCAAACAGGAAACACTAAAATTGTATCTGGAAAAATGATTTTCTTACAAGGAAGCCCCGTCCTTGAAACCAAAAACGGGATACAGCTTGGGCGCTTGTCTGGAATTGTAGCACACTATGTGCCTAAATATCTTCAAAAAAATAGACTGCCCTCACTAGAAACAAACTGTATTGAGGATTGGGAAACTAAAGTAAACATGATTGTTCAAGAGACGCTAAACGAGGACATGTCTGTTATAGCAGGGATTCCGTCTTGGGTTCAAATGTATTTTGAAAAGCTGATTGAAGAAAAAGGGCAAAAAGTGGGGGAGATATTCAAAAATTTCAATCTATTTATTTTTGGAGGGGTTAATTATGAGCCATACCGCTCAAAGTTTGAACGCTTAATTGGAAGAACGGTTGACAGTGTAGAGCTGTACCCTGCCAGCGAAGGGTTTTTTGCATTTCAGGATCGGCAAAACGAACCAGGGATGTTACTTCAGTTAGACTCAGGAATGTTTTATGAGTTTATAGTTGCCGATACTTTTTTTGAAACAACACCGCTACGATTATCATTGAAAGACGTCAAAATTGGAGTTAATTATGTTATCATTATTTCAACCAATGCAGGCCTGTGGGGATACAACATAGGAGATACAGTTCAGTTTACATCTTTAGCGCCTTTTAGGGTGATTGTGAGTGGGCGTATTAAACACTTTATTTCTGCTTTTGGCGAACACGTTATAGCGAAGGAAGTGGAGCAAGCCCTATTGGGCGCTTTAAAAGCAACAGACGTAAGTGTGAGCGAGTTTACAGTAGCGCCTCAAATAGCTCCTGCAGAAGGGTTGCCATTTCATGAATGGTTTATAGAGTTTGAAAATCCACCAAAAGATTTTAAAGTGTTTGCCGCTCATATTGATGCAGAACTTCAACATCAAAACAGTTATTATTTGGATTTAATTCAAGGAAAAGTGTTACAGCCTTTAAAAATTACTCAGGTAAAAAAAGGCGGTTTTCAAGACTATATGAAAACGATTGGCAAATTAGGAGGGCAAAATAAAACGCCTCGGCTATCTAATGATCGAAAAATTGCGGACATCTTGACCAAAAATAATTCGGGTAATTAACGTATCTTTGCACGATACTTATGAAGCAAACTCACACAAAAAACTTAATTCGTACACGAGCTCAAGAAAGTTCGCACGCCATTGAGCGGATGTATTTAACTATGCGTCATTTATTTAACCGAGGTTTTTACAAGCCAATGGGTGTTTCTGGAGAAACTTTACGTCAAGCGTTATTGCAATTACGCCCCGAAATATATGGTTCCATTGCTGGGGACAAAACAGAGTTAGAAGGTTTGCTCTACGTGGTTGACCGTCTTCCAGTAGGAATTGAAGAGTGTATATTGATAAACTTAACGAGTGCTGAAGGGTTTGGAAATTCACATTTTGAAGCAATTGTACCCTCAAAAAGACGTCGTAATTGTTATCGTATTGATTTTGAACAAATGAATATCGAAATTACTCGTGGACGTTCTGAAATATATGATATTCTGACACATTTGACGTTTATATTTATCGAGTCTCATAAGATTGCAAAACGTGTAATTATTGACGACAAAGGGTCAACAACAAGAGATTGGGTAAAGCTAGAAGCGGCAGTACTATCTAAGAAAAAATTAAATCAAAAGGAACGCGAGTTAGCGATTACACATACTGGAAATATTTTAGGGAGAACTTTTGAAGAAATTTTAGAGGTTTATGACCAGTTTTCAACACCAAAACAGCCGGATCACTTTTTACATTTGATTTATTGGTTAGGTAAGCGTGCCATCGAAGAAATAGTGGACAATTCTAAACGAACAATCAGCTTTAGCCCAGTTCTAAGAGAACGTCTAGGACACCATATTCATGGCGAAGCTTGGGCAAATACCATAAAAGAAACGCTTCAAAAACACCAATTAATCAATCGCCCCATCCATATTATCTCTGCAAACCTACACAGCGTAATGAATACCTTACACGCTCCTAAGGCCCTTAAAGATTTGTGTGCTAAGCATGATGTTTTTACGGTTTATGAGCTGTTGAGTAAAGAAGAAAATAAAGTGTTTCGCAATAAAACAAAACAAGTTGCGTTGCAAGAAGGTATGATAGTCTTAGAAGATACTTCAGGAACGAATATAGATGTTCAAATTTTTGATTCTGCTAAAATTGATTTTTCAAATACGACATATGAACTTGACGCTTCAAAAGAGGCGCCCGTAATTATTGTTATGGATTACGCTTTTGGAGAACAAGCTTATGAAACGATTGACGAATTATTAAAGCCCTTCAAAACTACTGAAAATAACATCCATCTCAATGTGGATTCTATTTCTATAATGGGTAAGGCGGGGATTTTAGAAGGCTCCAAAGGCGATATTATGATTCCATCAGCTCATATTTTTGAAGGAACTGCTGATAATTATCCATTTAAAAACGAATTAACCATTGAAGATTTTGACACCAAAGATTTGAAGGTTTTTGAAGGCACGATGGTAACTGTATTGGGCACATCGCTACAGAATAAAGATTTATTAAAGTTTTTCCATGATTCCACATGGAACGTCATTGGATTGGAGATGGAAGGCGCTCATTATCAAAAGGCAGTGCAAGCGGCGTCTAAGGTTCGTCATAGTATTAACCCCAACGTTAAAGTACGCTATGCGTATTATGCGAGTGATAATCCTTTAGAAACGGGCAGTACACTGGCATCAGGAGGTCTTGGGTCTAGCGGTGTGAAGCCAACCTATTTAATTACGAAACAAATTTTACAACAGATATTTAACTAATACATTATGAGTACTAATCCCAACACACCCAACAACTCAGAGGAAGTAGATTTAGGACAGCTTTTTAAGCTTATCGGAGCCGCTTTTGATCGTTTCTTTAATTTTATTTACCGCATTTTTAAAGGTCTTTTCTCCGTATTTATATGGTTTGTTTTTTTCATCAAGAAACACATCATTATTCTTGTAGTAGCAGGAATTATCGGAATCGGAATCGGAATTTTAAGCAGTAAAACATCACAAGCTAAATACCAATCTTCTGTAACACTAGTGCAAAATTATCAAATTGGAGAAAACCTTTACAGCGCGGTAGGGTATTATAACGATTTATTAAAGCAAAGCGATTATGAAATATTAGGAAAAGCTTTAAACTTAAACGAGGAAAAAGCGAATTCTATTTTATCGTTTGAGGTAAAACCTGTAGTTAGTGAGAACCAAAAACTTCTGGCGTTTAACAACTACATGAAAGGATTAGATTCTTTAGCGGCAACAAAGATCGACTATGAAGATTTTTTAGAAAACAACGAAGACTATACGCATACCTTTCAACAAATAAGTATTGAATCTACGCAGAGGAATAATTTCAAATCTGTTTTTGAGAACATTGTAGAATCTATTAACTCGAATCCGTTTTTCGTAAACGAGCAGCGCAAAGACATTGCAGAACTTAACCAAAGAAAAAACGCTTTGGAACTCGCTTTAGTGAAGTCTGACTCTCTTCAAAACACGTACAAACGCGTCTTGGAAATGAGTTCAAAGTCTGATAAATCTTCAGAAATAGGCATTACTTTTGAAGGGTCTAATGACACTGAAAAAACGAAAGAGTTCGATTTATATCAAAGTGATTTAGAACTGAGAAATCAATTAGTACAAATTGAAAGAAACATCCAAGACAAGCAATATATCGTTGAAATGATATCCAACAAACAGGACTCAGGATTTGCAAGTACTAAAAAGACGCTCTTTGGAAAGAAACTTAGTGTCAAGTTATATTACGGGGTTATAGTGTTATTAGGAGCATTGATAATTTTATTAGGATTGGAGTTTTTGAAATTTTTAGAAACGTACAATAAGAGTGTATGAAAATTTTAATAACAGGAGGCGCTGGCTTTATAGGCTCACATGTCATCAATCTATTTGTAGAAAGACACCCACAGTATCATATTTTTAATTTAGACGCCCTGACATATGCAGGCAATTTAGAGAATCTAAAAGCCATTGAGTCTAAGCCAAACTACACGTTTATAAAAGGGGATATAACGGATGAGAGCTTTATAAATGAATTGTTTGAAAAACACAAATTTGATAGCGTCATTCATTTAGCGGCAGAATCTCATGTGGACAGATCTATAAAAGACCCTTTAGCGTTTATTAAAACCAATGTTATAGGCACGACGATTCTTTTGAATGCTTTTAAAAATACTTGGAAAGACAACTTTGATAACAAGTTGTTTTATCACGTAAGTACTGATGAGGTCTACGGAACATTAGGACAAACAGGGTTGTTTACAGAGACGACTCCATACGATCCAAATTCACCCTATTCAGCCTCTAAGGCAAGTTCAGATCATATTGTGAGGTCTTATGGAGAAACGTATGATATGCCGTATGTAATCACAAACTGCTCGAATAATTATGGGCAGAATCAATTTCCAGAAAAACTGATTCCCTTATTTATAAATAATATTATTAATAAAGCGCCACTTCCAGTTTATGGAAATGGAGAATATACAAGGGATTGGTTGTATGTAAAAGATCATGCAGAGGCTATTGATTTGGTGTTTCACAAAGGAAAAAACAAAGAAACCTATAATATTGGTGGTTTTAATGAGTGGAAAAACATCGATTTAGTAAAAGAGTTATGTCGTCAAATGGATGTGAAACTTGGGCGCGCCAAAGGCGATTCAGAGCAACTCATCACGTTTGTTAAAGACCGTCCAGGACATGATTTACGTTATGCAATTGATGCTTCAAAAATAAATAATGAATTAGGTTGGGAGCCGTCCGTAACTTTTGAAGAAGGTTTAGCGATTACCATTGATTGGTATTTAGAAAACGATGTTTGGCTAAAGAACGTCACAACAGGGGCTTATCAGTCCTATTATGATAAACAATACAACTAACGCAAGATGAAAGGAATTATTCTCGCTGGAGGCTCTGGAACTCGATTACATCCCTTAACACTGTCTGTAAGTAAGCAATTGATGCCTATTTATGATAAGCCGATGATATATTATCCGCTGTCTACATTAATGTATGCGGGTATTAATGAGGTTTTAATTATTTCAACACCAAAAGATTTACCTTTATTTAAAGACTTATTAGGAGATGGTAAAAAGTACGGTTGCACATTTGAATATGCGGTACAAGAACATCCGAATGGATTAGCACAGGCGTTTTTAATTGGTGAAGATTTTATAGGAGATGATAAAGTAGCTCTTATTTTAGGAGATAATATTTTTTATGGCACAGGTTTAGAGAAACTTTTGCAGGCTAATAATAATCCAGAAGGCGGCATTATTTATGCGTATCGAGTTAATGATCCAGAACGTTATGGTGTTGTTGAGTTTGACCAAGATGGCAAAGCGATTTCTATCGAAGAGAAACCAGAACATCCTAAATCGAATTATGCCGTTCCTGGGATTTATTTTTATGATAACACGGTTGTAGAAATCGCTAAAAACATTAAACCCAGTCACAGGGGCGAATTAGAAATAACAGACGTTAATAAGGAATACCTCAAACAAGGTAAGCTCAGCGTCAGTATTTTAGATAGAGGAACCGCTTGGTTAGATACCGGAACGTTTCAATCGTTAATGCAAGCCTCTCAATTTGTGGAGGTCATTGAGCAGCGCCAAGGCTTAAAAGTAGGCGCTATTGAAGGGGTTGCCTTTGAGATGGGATATATAGACGAGGCACAATTAAAAGCATTAGCAAAACCCTTGTTAAAAAGCGGTTACAGTACAAATTTAATGGAACTTTTGAACATCAAAGAATGAAAGCAATAGAAACAAAACTGAAAGGTTGCTTTATTTTAGACCCCACCGTCTTTAAAGATCCTAGAGGCTATTTTTTTGAAAGCTTCAATCAAAATAAGTTCAGCGAATTAATTGGTCAAGAAATCAAATTTGTTCAAGACAATGAATCGTTTTCTTCAAAAGGGGTTTTAAGAGGCTTGCATTTTCAGAGTGGAGACTATGCACAAGCCAAATTGGTGCGCGTTGTAAAAGGAACGGTTTTAGATGTGGTCGTTGACATGAGAAAAGAGTCTTCTACATTTTCTAAGCATTTTTCAATTGAGTTATCCGAAGAAAACAAAAGACAGCTTTTTGTACCGCGAGGATTTGCACATGGGTTTATAGTTCTTAGTGAAACTGCTATATTTTCTTATAAATGTGATAATTTTTATGACAAGGCTTCAGAAAAAGGACTACGCTACGACGATCCCTTACTAGGAATTGACTGGCGCTTACCGGCTAAAGAATTTATTGTTTCTGAAAAAGACCTAGTATTACCAACACTTTCAAACATAGACCTATGATCAACGTATTGGTAACTGGAAGTAGCGGGCAATTAGCAAACTGTATTAAAGACCGTGCTAAGCAGCAAAAGGGATTACATTTTATTTATACCGATTATCAAGAACTAAATATCTGTAACTTGAACGACGTAGAGGCGTTTTTTAAAACGAATCAAAAAATAGATTATTGCATCAATTGTGCAGCTTATACTGCAGTTGATAAAGCAGAAACAGAGGTCGAAAAAGCGTTTGAAATCAACGC